>Ga0209784_100109_pt1 | contig 93449 bp, 80 predicted proteins | sample AraplaCvi_mLB_r2_2_FD_184284 | JGI IMG/M metagenome (GOLD analysis project Ga0209784, IMG submission 184284) | Arabidopsis root microbial communities from North Carolina, USA - plate scrape CL_Cvi_mLB_r2 (SPAdes) (version 2) | ecosystem: Host-associated > Plants > Roots > Endosphere | place: USA...
GATTTTCTGGCCCGGGGGATGCTGTGCAATGTAGCCATGGCGATGGATATGCCGAATATGATGCCCAAAAGATAAGGCGCGCGTCGATGTGCCGCACCGCGTACTGCATCAGGTTGTGCGCGGTGGAGAAAGGGCATTTCTTTTTTAATAAATTGTGATTGATCAATCAATTATTTTAATATGAGGAGAGATTGATGATGAAAAAAGCGATTGTTTTGGGTGCGACAGGCGGCGTAGGGGCCCCATTGACGGCGGAGCTGGTGAAGCGCGGAATTCAAACGGTAGCCTTCGGCCGTTCCGTTAAGAAGCTGAATGAGCTGGCTGAGCAGCTGGACTATTCTCCTCTGCTTACGCTGGAAACGGGAGATGCCTTTAATCCGGAGGATATCCGAAGAGCCGCGGATGGGGCCGACGTCATTTTTCAAAGTGCCAACATTCCTTACCACGAGATGGAATCCAGGCTGCTGCCGCTGGGTGAATCGGTCATGACGGCTGCAGAGAAGCTGGGGACCAGGGTTGTGGTGGTAGATGGAATCTATCCTTATGGCAGACGCTTAATGGAAAAGGCAACGGAGGAGCATCCCAAAAAACCGCATACCCGTAAGGGCAAAATAAGATTGGCCTACGAGCAGCTGATCTTCTCGTCGCGCTGGCATGAAGCAAACCCTCTTATCGTAAGGCTGCCCGACTACTATGGTCCTTCCGCGCAGGCATCCTATTTATCCGTCACGATGGAAGCCATTGCGGCCGGGAAGCCAACGGCTTTCATCGGCAACATGAACGTTCCCCGAGAATACGTTTATTTGCCGGATGCCGCCCGAATGATCGTAGAGATTGCCGAGAGAGAGGAGTCCTATGGGCAGAACTGGCATATCCCCGGACCGGGCGTGATTTCAGGCCATGAGCTGGTGCGGATTGCGCAGCAGGCTGCCGGAAAGCGCAAGGCGGTAATGCCGCTCGGGCGAATCGGGCTCTCCCTGATCGGGTTATTCAATCCGGTGATGAAAGAGGTGGTTGAGATGCTGTATTTGACCGAGGAGCCTTTGGTGCTGAGCGGCGAGAAATACGAGCGTCTGATCGGTCCGATTCAATGGACGCCTCATGAGCAGGCGATTGCGGCGACCATGAGGAGTTTAATGAAAAAACGGGCATGAGCAGCGGAAGCCATAAAGAGTCGCGCAGCAGCGATATCATGAAATGCGAAGGGACTTTTTCGGTAGATTATTAATTGGTCAATCAATAATAAAATAAATGATTTCTCACTTGAGTTGTCGTCTCAATAGAAGGAGGATGCAAGCATGAAGGAAGAGATGCGTTCGATATGAAGTTCAAGGCACTCGCTCTTGCTGCGCAGCAGCCGTACTGCTGGTGCTGTTCTCCATATGGGATTCATACGCATAAACACGCTGATCGCGAAGACGGTTGGCGTGTTTTTGATTGGCTAAAAAATAATTTTCGAGAATATCCATCAGTTTCTGCTGCCCAAACGTTATATTAACAGAAAAGACAAAACGAAAAGTGAGAGGTTGGCTAATGCAAGTATGTGATCTCTATGAAAACCTGAAGGACGATGTCCAGCGGTATGCCAGATCCATCGCCAAGCATGCTTATGAAGCGGATGATCTGGTCCAGGATGCCTTTATGAAGGCCATCAAGGAGCCGAACCTGGCAGCGCTGCCCCTTCACAAGCAAAAGGCCTGGTTCTTCAGAGTCGTCAAAAATCGCATGATCGATATTAGCCGCCGGGAGAAGCGGCTCATATCGTGGGAGGATGATCTGGACTTCGCCGAGCTCCCCGTTTCAAGCCGCAATATAGAAATGACGGAATGGCTCGCCCGTTTGCCTAAATCGCAGAGCGATATCGTGTTTAAGCGCTTTTGGCTCGGGCTGTCCAGCCAGGAAATCGGTGAGCAGCTGGGTATGCCGGCAGCCACGGTTCGTTACAAATTGCAAACCGCCATCAAAAAATTGAGAAAACTATGGGAGGAAGATATGAAATGAGCAGAATCATCGAGAATGTAGGGATGTTGGATCTTACGCAGGCAACGGAGGAAACCGTAGCAAGCATCGAACGGATCGGAAACGTGGGCCTTGTGATATATCGGGCAGAGACGGCACACCTCCTCACCCTGTTGAAAAACGCAGGCAATATCGGCAAGACGATTGAAATCCCCGAGGGACACCGGTATTATAGCGGCACGCTGCGGCTGAACGAGGAATATTTTCAGCTCTTGGAGCAGCCGGACCGCGTATTCGTTAACGGCACGGTCATCATCGATAAGGGAGTATCCCTTGAAGCATTCCAGAACGGCACGCTGCACCTGGTGGTCAACGGCGAGGTCTATGCTCCCCGGCATCTGGCTGCTGCGGTTACCTCTGCACTCCTCAAAGTGGGAGGCGCCAGCGCGGAGATTCACGCTTACGAGTACGAACCCCGGTTCGAGTCCGGGAAAGTGCAGTTGAACAATGCATACCTGGCCTCCAGCAGCGAGCCTATGGAGCTGGTCCTGAACGGCATGGTTCATCTGGATAAGGAGCTGGATATGGAGCAGTTCTCGGCCCGGATTGAAAAGATCCAAGTCAACGGCAAGGCAATTATCCATGAACATCAATCCCCTTATTTCTACGATAAATTGAAAAAGATCAACGGCTTGGTCGAGGTGATCCCGGCAGGATTCGAGTATGTAACCAAACCGCTACGGCTAAACGCAAGAAGCGTACGGAGATTTAAAGGCCATAAGCTCTACACGAATAAGCCGCTCATTCTCGAGGCGGACGTGACCCGGGACGCCTTCAGCCAGGCCGTGTCGGAGATACAGTCCACTTCGTTCATCATTTGCGGCGAAGCGATCGAAGATCTGGTCTGGGAGCGCTGCCCCAACCTGAATACGGAAATCGTAAGTTATGAGCGGCTGTTTGTGTTCATCAGCGGCGAGGAGACCTGGTCGAGGGATCAGCTGGCGGCTTTGGGCCAGCCGGCGAGCTTCATTGTTGACGGGATGCTGACCTTTGACGATGACGTCACCGAGGAAGACATTAAGGCTTCGATGTCCTCCCTGGATCTCTTCGGCGAAGTCGTTGTAGGGGAAAAAAAAATTAAAGGCATTTTGTACCCTTACCTTCGGGCAAACAATGGAAGTATTATAGTGAAGGGGACGGAAGAAGAGCTTGCAGGTATTGGTAATGTCGGAATGTTGTCGCTATAAAAAGAAAAGAGGAATGAAACATGAATATCAATAATGAAGATATTGCCAAACAGCATGTTCGCGATCTCCGTCAGGAACTAGAACGATGCCGGATGGCAACGAAATTGCGCTCGAAACGCAATGCAGCGACCCACGCCGCAAAGGCCGCACGCACGGTCGAAGGAAAGTGGAAGGCGCTGCTTGAAACCATCATCATGATGGGAAGAAGAATGCTTTAATCGGTTGAGCCGGTTAAGCTACAAATCCTAATTCTTATGAATCGTCGATGCGATAAGCATCGGCGATTTTTAGTTTTTTTGCCTACCGGTAGTTAAAAAACATTGACATCCTTTATCATCCATCTTAAAATTCTACCTATCGGTAGGTAAAAAAGGGGAGGATGACAGCGTGAAAAAGAAGGATTTAACCTCGCAGCAAATCGTCGAGGCTGCCATCGGATTGTTTGCGACACATGGCATCGAGAAGACCAGCCTGGCGATGATTGCCGGCGAAGTGGGCATTACGAAACCGTCGATTTACTATCACTTTGCGTCCAAGGATGAACTGGTGGAGCGGGTCTTTGAATACATGTTCAGCGATTATCATTTCGATCATTATTTCTCCCTGACCGGGCTAGATGAGTTTAACTTTGCAGAGCAGCTGTACCAGGGCGGGCTGCGCATGTTTCCCGAGGAGGAAGAAGCCTTCGTGCCGGTGATGCGCCTATTGAGCGAGTTCATGCTGACCGCAAACCGGAATGCCAATTACGGCCAGCGGGTAGCTGCCATGCAGCAATCGTTCCTGGACGGCTTTCGGGAATTCATGAAGCTGGGGGTCGACTTCGGGGTCGTCGATCGTCAGCATGCGGATTCCAAGGCCTATGTTTTGGCTCTGGTCATCGATAATATCACGAGTTATATCATGATGGAGATTCCGCTGGACTATCAAGCGGTCTGGAAAGAAGCGGTGAACAGCGTTCTCAGGAAAGGAGCGGATGCCATTGAATAACGAGAGGGAATACAGTGATCTCAGATTATCATGGGCAGACCGTATGCTGATATGGGCGGTGCCGCCTTTATTAGGTGCGGTGGTCGGTTGGTTTCTGCCTGCGATTGCGGATTGGGCAACGGGCCTGGCTTGGGTGCCATTTCAAGGACCCTTGGAGTTGATCGCATCGATCCAGGGCCCATGGGTTGTTATCGTAACCGCTGTCGTGGGGCTGCTTGCCGGGACGGTGCTCTCTCACTTAGCCATTAAAGAAAGCCTTGCGGTTCGCCTGTCGGACAAGGAGATTACACTCCGCATTCATGAAGCTGAACAAACCTTTACGAGAGAAGAAGTTTCCGCTGCCTTTATGGACGGCAAGCAGCTGGTCCTCCTGGGCAACGAAGGGGAGGAGCTCTATCGCGAGAAACCCGAAGCCAAGCGGGAAACGGTGGCCGAAGCCTTCAAGCGGCACGGTTACTCCTGGAGAGACCGCGATCCGTTCGCCGATCATTACGTCAGATGGGTTGCCGATTCGCCGGAACTCACGCATAGCATGAACGCGCTCTTCCTGGCACGGGAGAAGGCCATCAAGAACGAGGATCGAGAGGACGCGGATGATCTGCGCCGGGAGCTCTCGAAGCTGGGCATCACCGTGCGCGATGACGGAAAAAGACAATATTGGCGTCAGCACGGGCAGAAGCCATGACGCCATCGTAAGCGCGATGGTTCGTCAGATGCAGCATGCTCGCTCACATGATCTCATCATCCTCTGCTTCATCGATTGAAGTTTAGCCGGGATGTGCTCCATGAAAGTCTCCAAACATATTGACATCAAAAATTGGTACATGTTTAAATAGAAGAAGTGTTAGCACTCTGTTGTAAAGAGTGCTAAAAGAAACCTCGTTCAGATTGGAAAGGAGATTTTTTCATGGCGAAAAAACAGTTTAAAGCTGAATCCAAACGGCTGCTCGAGATGATGATCAACTCCATCTATACGCAGCGCGAGATTTTCCTGCGCGAGCTGATTTCGAATGCCAGCGACGCAATCGACAAGATTTATTATAAAGCGCTGACCGACGACAGCCTGACCTTTAATAAAGAGGATTACTACGTTAAGATTACCGCGGATAAAGCCAACCGCACGCTGACCATTGCCGACACGGGGATCGGGATGACCAAGGAAGACCTTGAGAATAACCTCGGCGTCATCGCGAAGAGCGGTTCCCTTGCATTCAAGAGCGAGAATGAAGCGAAGGACGGACACAATATCATCGGCCAATTCGGCGTGGGCTTCTACTCCGCCTTCATGGTGGCCGACGTCGTTACCGTGACGAGCCGTGCCCTGGGCAGCGACGAGGCATACAAATGGGAGTCCGAAGGCGCCGACGGATACATCATTACGCCGGCCGAGAAGGATTCCGTCGGAACCGAGATCGTGCTGAAGATCAAGGAAAATACGGAAGACGATCAGTATGACGAGTATTTGGAAGAATATCGCCTAAGAGCGATCATTAAGAAGTACTCCGATTTCATCCGTTATCCGATCAAAATGGACGTGAAAACGCAGCGTCCGAAGGCAGATGCCGAGAACGAGTTCGAGGAAGTCCAGGAAGAGCAGACCATTAACAGCATGGTGCCGATCTGGCGCAAGAACAAAGGCGAGCTGACGGACGAAGATTACGTCAACTTCTATAACGAGAAGCGTTACGGCTTCGATAAACCGCTCAAACATATTCACGTCAAAGCGGATGGTGCCGTGGTATATAACGCGATTCTGTTCATTCCCGAGAATACGCCGTTCGATTATTACACCAAGGAATACGAAAAAGGGCTTGAGCTCTATTCCAACGGCGTCCTGATCATGGACAAATGCGGAGACCTCCTGCCGGACTACTTCAGCTTCGTGAAAGGGATGGTCGATTCGGAGGATCTGTCGCTGAACATCTCCCGCGAGATGCTGCAGCATGACCGCCAGCTGACGCTGATCGCGAAGAACATCAAGAACAAAGTGAAAAGCGCGCTGCAGGGCATGATGAAGGACGAGCGGGAGAATTACGAGAAATTCTTCGCATCCTTCGGCCGAGGCCTGAAATTTGGCGTTTACAACGATTACGGCATGAACAAGGAAGATCTTCAGGACCTGCTGTTGTTCACATCCTCCAAGGAGAAGAAGCTGGTTTCGCTGGATGAGTACGTGTCAAGAATGCCGGAGGATCAGAAGTATATCTATTATGCTTCCGGCGACTCCATCGACCGGATCGAGAAGCTTCCGCAGACCGAAATGGTGCTGGACAAAGGCTATGAAATCCTGTACTTTACCGACGATGTCGACGAGTTTGCGATCAAGATGCTCATGAAATACAAGGAGAAGGAATTCAAATCGGTATCCAGCGGGGATCTCGGCATCGATTCCGAGGCCGACAAACAGGAGAATGAAGCCGAGGAGAGTGACAACAAGGAGCTCTTTGAAGCCATGGGCAGCCTCTTGGCCGGCAAGGTGAAGTCGGTCAAAGCCTCCAAACGACTGAAATCCCATCCGGTGTGCCTGTCCACGGAGGGCGAAGTCTCGATCGAGATGGAGAAAATCCTGAAGGCGATGCCGAACGGGCAGGATATCCAAGCCGACAAGGTGCTGGAGATCAACACGAACCATGAGGTGTTCCAGTCCCTGAAGGCGCTGCAAGCGGATCAGGATAAGCTGAAGCTCTACACGAATCTGCTGTACAATCAGGCGCTGCTGATTGAAGGCTTGCCGATTGCCGATCCGGTGGAATTTACGAACGATATTTGCAAAATCATGGTGTAAACCGTAGTAGGTAAAACTCATGCGATGATAACTAACAAACCCGATGCTTTGGCGTAAGACGCCAGGGAATCGGGTTTGTTTTTTTTGCTGCATATCGCCTGAATACGCTGCTGCTTCCTACGCCACGTCTGCGGCAAGATCCGATAACAATCCGCTCTCGGGCGCCAGTCCCAAGAGGTCGTATACCGATATCGGGAACATCGGAAAGCCGGCATAGTATGGCGTGATGGCATACAGCGGATAGAAAATGACCAGCGACTTATCGGCCAGATAGAAGTCTTGATTCGGCGAAACGGTAACCGGACCGTTCTCCAGCACGGGAATGCCGCGTTCCTTGATCTGACGGTTCACTTCGGCGGCCAAGACGGCTTGATAGCCGGAGCCCGGGCGGAACAAATCGGATAAGGCATAGGATTGTCCGGTGGCCGTAGAAAAGGTTAGTCCTTGGGTCACCGTATAGCCGTGCGCCATATGCTCCGAGTAGGTGTAGTTGGTCAGCACGAGGCTAAGAATGCCGCGCTCGTTCGTTTTAATCTCAAAGGTGCCCGTCGTTTGCGGGTTGGTGCCGGTCTGAACCTGCAGCTGTTGACGCTGCATATCCTGAATTTGAACAATAATGGCCCGGTTGATGGCTTCTTCCGCTCCAGGATTCACGAGGCCGTATACCTGAGGATAATGAATCACGAGACCGGGTGCCGTATGCGTGTGAGTATGGATGCTCACCAGCGGTACATATTGCGCCATGCGTACCATCGCTCCAATCTAACATCAGATACGATAGCCTATTCGGAAGCTGGCACGGAGGTTACGAAGCCGGAGGGCCGGAAGTTCCGACTTCCGAGGCTGGCGGGCTTAGAGGTCGGCAGCCCGGTTAACCCGGCAGAACGGCTTCGGTTAGACAGAGTCCTCCACTGCGACAGAACGCTCCAATGCGACGCGGCGTTCCAAGTGCGCGTGCGTGATTGCTTGAGATCGGACAGCCTTCACTCTTTGTCCGCAACGCCAGACGTAAGCAGTCTTCTTACAAAGACCGCGAATATGACCAAGGATACGACAACAGACACTGCCGTAACCGTAAACAGATAGGCATAGCCGATACGCTCGGAGACCAGGCCCAACACGATGGCGCCAAGTCCGATGCCGAGATCGAATGCCGTCATGAACGAGGCGTTGGCTGCGCCTCTCCGGTTCTCGGGCGCAATGCGCAGGGTGGCTGCTTGAAGGGCGGGCTGGGCCGAACCGAAACCGATGCCGTACAGAATGGCGGCGGTAATCAGTCCGGGCAATCCGCTCGATTGGCTTAAGACGATCAGGGCACCGGCCGTAACGACAAGGGACGGAATGATGACGGCCGCTTCGCCGAAACGGTCCGACAGCTTCCCGGCAAAGGGCCTGATCAAGGTAAGAGCGACGGCGTACACCAGGAAAAAGGTTCCCGGATTGACCCGGATGGACTCGGCAAACAGCGGGAGAAAGGTCGTAATTCCCCCATAGGCAACGGCCAGGAAAAAGATGGCGGCGGTGACAGGCAGAACGGATTTCTCGACCAGCTGGATTCGCCCTGCCGAAGGTTTGGCTTGATAAGGGGCTTTGGTCATGTAGGCAAGTATGAAGGCAATCAGGGAGAGCCCGGTAGCGACCAGAAACAACGTCCGAAACGAATACCCGCTCACGATATAAGTACCCAGCATCGGGCCGATGGCCATTGCCACCGTCATCGCCATACCGTACCAGCCCATGCCTTCCCCGCGGCGGGAGATCGGGATTAAATCCGTGATGACCGTCCCGATGGAGGTTGTTGAGAAAGCCCAGCTCGCGCCGTGCAGGATCCGCAGCGCAAGCAGAAGCAGAATGCTGCCGACCCAATCGTAGAGATACATCGAAAGAACAAAGAAGATTAGACCCCAAACGTAAAAAGCTCTTCTGCCGTACCGGTCCACCAATCCCCCGACCATCGGGCGAAAGACCACCGCCGTCAGCGTAAACGCGCCGGCCGCCAAGCCCACCTGGGTCTCGGAGCCGCCCAGATGCTTGATATACAGCGGAAGCGTGGGCAGCAGCAGATAGAAGCCCGTAAACAGAAACAGCATTCCGACCGTCATCTGAATAAACGGCTTCGTCCATAAACGTTCCATCCAGTAATCCCCTCCTTGATATGTAATGCAAAAACGCTTGAACGCTAGTCCTCTTCGGACTTAACAGCCGCTATTTCTTTCTTGATCCACTCGATATTCGTTTTTCCCATCTGCTTTCGGTGATCCAGCACCCTCAGCAATTGTAGCCGCTGTTTCTCAGGTTCGGGTTTATAGAACGCGATCTCGGCTTCAAATTCCGTCACATGCTTCAGGTTGGTCTCCAGATAAATCAAATACTGCTGCAGGCAGTCGAGTCGAACCCTTTTCGGAACATACCGGAAATAGACCATTTTGAAATGGAACGTCTGCTCCGTATCCATGTTGTATTCCAGTGGTTTCTCCATGAGCTCGAGAAACTTCCGACGGCCGGAATCGGTAATCCCGTAGATTTTTCGGGGCCGTTTGCCTCCGCCGGACCCGTCCAGACGGAGATGGATCCACTCGTGATCCACCATCCGGGAGAGCAGGGGATACAGCGTTCCGGAGCTGATCTGGCGGTAAGGCCCGCCTGCATTTTTTAGGATCTCTTGAAGCATGTAACCATGTTTGTCCCCGGTCATTAATTCGCCCAGCACAAAGATTTCATACATACAGCCTACCTCCAATAATATGTCGATACGATATAAATATATATCGTACCGACATAAAAAAGCAATACGTGGAAGTGAATTTCCGCGATTCAATTTCAAGCTGCGGTCCACACGCCTGCCCCTTATTCATTCAGACATGCGGCAGGTGAAGATAAGCAGAGAGCGGTTTGAAATGTTTTTTCGATACACAAAAAAGGTAAGGGAGCATTTGCGGGTTAAAACGGAGTTTTATGATGAAACGCACTATACGAAATACCAGCCTGCCGAGGAGCAGCCGGTGAAGCCCATCCTAAGAGGAACAGCTTGTGGAATGCGAAGAGGGAGGGGAAGCCGGACGTAACAGGGGGTGTTCGGCAGACAATCGTCATACACCTACAGGGAATAACTGCATTCGTTCGATATTTCGAGCAATACCCGGCCCCTTGTTCCGGTTTGCTATTTTCGTTACAGCCCGCCTGCGTTTTTTCCTTGGCTTTCATCAGACTGTCCGTTGACCTTGTTGACATATTCCTGATGCTGAAATCCCCAGGTGCACATATCGGTGAGTACGCTGTCCAGGCTCTTCCCGTGCTTCGAGACGGAATACTCCACCTTGGGCGGGATCTCCTGATATACCTTGCGTACGACCAGCCCATCCTGCTCCAGTTCACGGAGCTGATTCGTCAGCATGCCTTGGGTCACGCCCGGAAGCAGACGCCGAAGCTCCCCGAACCGTTTGGTTCCGTCCTGCAGCAGAATGAACAGAATCAGCGGTTTCCACTTGCCTCCGATTAATTGCAGGGTGGTCAGGATGCCGTCGGTGTTAGGCCGTTGATCGTTTGATTTCATATTCTCATCTCCCGCTTGGAAGTGTTATCGATTTTGTTTCTTGGATGATAGTAATGTAGCACAGGATCCGTTTTAAACCCAGTACTATTCTTATTCGTACTTAGTACGTTTTATCGTACTATGCAGGGGATGATTAGGTACGCTAGAGCGGACTAAGTACAGAAAAAGAGCGTACTTTTCAACGAAACCGATCCGAAACATAATGGGGGTGTCAAACAAACCAAATGAGACAGGAGAGACCTGAGTATGAAAACCATGGTGATTGTGGCTCATCCGAATTTAAACAACTCGCGTGCGAATCGAATGCTGATGGAGCACGACGGGCTGTATGCGAATGGAAATGTAGATGTCCGGGATCTTTACAAGGAGTACCCGGATTGGACTATCGATATCGAGCGGGAGCAGCAGCTCCTTCTTGAGTATGATCGGGTGGTGTTCCAATTCCCGTTTTACTGGTACAGCTGCCCGCCTCTGCTGAAGAAATGGATGGATGACGTGCTGACCTTCGGTTGGGCGTTCGGGCCGGAAGGCAACAATCTGAAGGGCAAGGAATTCATGCTGGCCACGACGGCGGCAGGATTGGAGCAAGGGTATCAGGCAGGCGGGGACAATTGGTACACCGCGAGTGAGCTGCTGCGGCCGATTCAAGCCACGTTGAAGCGGTGCAAAGTTCATTATCTGCCTGCCTTCGTGACCTACAACGTAGAACGGGTAAGCGATGAAACACTTCGGGCGGAGGCCGGAAGGTATGCGCGGCAGGTTCTAGCACCTGCCGTCGTGGAAAGTCGATATTAAGGCATGCTTGACCATAAACCATAGCACATTGGCTCTTGCCAATTAAAACCATAAGGGGCATGATGGAGTCATACTTTAGTACGTGAGCATGCCCTGAAGCTGTGCCCTATGCTCTTTTACGGGAGCCCGCTGCTTTTGGCTTGAGGAGCTTCCCAGCACGCACGTACCCATTCGAAGGAGGTTCCTTCATGATCATTGACGAAGCCATTCACTTGGAGCCCTATGACAAGCAGTGGGCGGATCAGTATAACGACGAACATCGGCTCTTGATCGGGGAGATCGGTCCTTATACGGTGCGATCGAACATTTCGGAAGCACGTCCGTACCGGGGATGACTGCCAAACCCATCGTCGATATACTGGTGGGCGTGGAGAACGCCCGGCATACGGATGAAATCCTTCTCAAACTGGCCGCTATGGGTTACGAGAACTTGGGCGAATCCGGGATCACCGGCCGCATTTACCTCCGCAAAAGAGGAAAGCTCGCCTATAACGTTCATATCGTGTCGTACCGTGGCGACATCTGGAACCATAACATCATGATCCGGGATTACCTCCGGGCTCATGCCGTGGAAGCCGAGCGATACAGCGAGATCAAACAAAGGATCGTTTCGCAAGGAGCCCGGACCCTGCTTCGATACTCCGATGAGAAGAATGCGTTCATAGAGCAGCTTCTTGCCAGATCGAAGGAGTGGAAGTACGGGAGAACAAGCTAATTAAACTCCTGCCTGTCTCATCCTCCATTCATGGCCTTGCACTGCTTTCGGTACGCCGAAGGGGTGAGGCCATGAAATTTTTTGAACGTCTTGCTGAAATGGACATAGTCCGAGAAGCCGACGCGGTAGGCTGCTTCCTGAGCGGAAAGCTCAGACTCCGCAAGCAATTCCCTCGCTTTTTCCATGCGAACCTGCACCAGGTATTTGACGAAGTTCATATTGGTTTCGCTTTTGAAGGTACGGCTTAAATACGTCACCGACATCCCCACCGTATCGGCCACCTCCTGCAAGGACAAATCCTCCATCGCATAGTTTTCTTCAATGTATCGTTTGGCTTTTTGGATATTATGGTGGGATCCCAGATTTCTGGAGCCTTTAATCACTGCCAGCATTTCCTTGACCTTATCCTCTGTTTGGCGGCGGCAGGCAAGAGGATCATCCTGCGCCCATTGCTCCTCGCCGGAGTCCATGTTCAGCATCAACCCGCGTTCTTCAAGCGCAGACAGCAGTTCCGATATCAGCATATGGGCGTACCGTGACAGGCTGACCTCTTTCGGTCCCATCGTCTCAAAAAGGGCCATGATCTCACGGGTTTGTTCCAAGGCCTCCCGCTCCTCGGCAGACCACAGCAGCTCGGCGAGCCTGGCTTTATGGCGCTGCTGCGCAAGCGTCCATTTCGTCTGGCGGGAGAATTGCGCTTTCCTCTCATCCAGTTCCCTGCAGGCACGTTCCAGCGTTGCATGGAACTGGGCCGGGTCGATGGGCTTCAGCAGGAAATCCGATACGCCATAACGCATGGCCTGACGCGCGAATTCGAAGTTGTCATGGCCCGACAGGATAATGAAATGCATCTGTGCATGGGATTCCCGGACACGGCGGATAAATTCCAGCCCATCCATTTCAGGCATGCAAATATCGGTCACAATGATGTCCGGCCGGTTGTTCTCCAGCATTTCCAAGGCTTCAACCCCGTCTTCGGCTTCACCGGCAATCTCGATCCGAAGACCCGACCTCTCGACAAGCTTTCGCAAACTCAAATGAATGGCGTATTCGTCATCAATCATCATGATTCGGTACATGAAACCCCTCCTCGCTAGTCCTATATGGCAGTCTGATTTCAAATATCGTGCCTTCCGAGGGCACGGATTCCACAAGGTACAGCCCATACTCGTCCCCGAAGGTAAGCTGTAGCCTTTGATGGACGTTCAAGAGGCCGATGCCGCTGGTGGTTTCGTCCCCGTCGTTTCGCAGGAGGCCGCCTTCCGGCTTCTTGCCGGAATTCAGAATTCGCCTGACCTGCCGCAGCGTTTGCGCCGTCATGCCCACCCCTTTGTCCCGGATCACGATCGCATAATAACCCGCCTCCGCACGTGAGCTTATCCCGAGGTAGGAAGGCTTCTTGCCCCGGTATCCGTGGATGAACACATTCTCCACGATCGGCTGCAGCGTCAGCCTGACGGCGTTCACGCGATCCAGATCCCGTTCGTTCACGTCCATATCGATCCGGAGCTTGCGGAACCGGGCGCTTTGAAGGTCCAGATAATACTGGACATGCGTCATTTCCTCCCGGAGCGGCACAACGGATCCGGCATGGCCGATATTGTAGCGGAACATATGGGCCAGCGCCCGCGTCATGCGACTGATTTCCATATGATCGTCCGCGATGGCATATGAATTAATAATCTCCAGCGAATTGTACAAAAAATGCGGGTTGATATGGGACTGCATGGAGCGGAGCTCGGATTCCTTCTGCTTGATCATGAGCTCCCGTTCTTTGAGCTGGGAATCCTGGACCTCCCGGATCAACCGCTTCAGCTCTCCCGTCATGCTGTAGAAGCTCTGAAACACGGCCGTCATTTCATTGTTGCGGAACCGGTTCATATGGGTGGGAAGAACGAAATCGCCCCGTTCGACGCGGGCCATCAACTTCTGCAGCATGGAGAGCGGCCTTGTCAAGGACAAGGAAAAACCGCCAACAAGCGCTAATGCTATGATCAAGAGCATCGACGCGGCCGCAAGCGAGTAGTTCCGCTGGGTGATTAAATCGCCGATGAGATTGTTCAGCGGCAGATCGGCGACAACCGTCCAGCCGGTGATCTGCGAGCGTTCATGGAGGACCATCTTCTCGGTGCCCGATACCGCGTCTTGATGCCGGAAGAAGGAGGAGTCCCGGTTCTGAATACGTGATAACAGCCCGGGCTCGACTTCGGCCCCGATCTGTTTCGGATTCGGATGGTAGATCATATGCCCGTCGCTGCCCATAATCCAGACGTCAAATCCTCCCAGTGAATCGTTGGAGCAGATGGCGCCAATCTGCTTCAGATTGAGGTCGACAATCAATAAGCCCTTATAGAGAAAGGATGAATTGTCATAGAGCTTCCGGGCAACGGTGAGGGAGGGCGTGTTTCCTACCCGGCTGAGGCCGATGATCTGAAAATCGTTGTATTGGTCCAGCTGCTCTTGAAAGGAGCGGTTGCGTTTGCGGATTTCGCTCATATCGAGCAGTCCCGGCGCGCTTTCGTAATCGGTAATTTGCCGCTTGTTCTCGGCGACGAGCGAGATCCCGATGATATCCGATCTCCCGTAGATCATCTGAGCGAACAAGTCGTCCTCCACTTTTTTGGCAAGCTGAAAATAGGCATAGGGAGTGAGCTCCGTGGTCGAGAGAAATTGCTGGATCTGCGGGTTATGGATAAAGGGATAGGTGGAATTCTCCAGATTGGATATGTAAGAATCCAGCGAGACGTTGGTTTGCTCGATGATACGCTTGTTGGCGCCTGCGGCAAACTGTTCAATCGCTTCGGTAGACGACTGGTACCAGAAGCTGCCGAGCAGAAAGAAGGGGAGGCCAATGAATAGGATGATCAGCACGAACAATCGTTGGTTAATGGTCAGATTACCGGTGGAAACGCCTTGGATGTTCATCGCTCTTCCGCCTTCCTGGCTTTGAAGTAGGGAATGTAAGGAACATTGTAGCAAAAAAACACAAGTTGTAAATAAAAAACCATGATGCCGCGGCAAGAAATCACAAGTGGGATAAGAAAGTACATGGGCGCTGACGGTCGTTATCAACTACAATCTCATTAATCCATTTCAATATTCATAGGGGGCGAGGATTTGTGAAAAAGAGAAAAGGGTTCTACAGCTGGGTAACGGCCTTATTGCTGATATCCATCATTGTAAGCGGATGCGGGAATGCCAGCGATGGTAAGACCGGCACCGCATCTCCCGGCACCGGAGGCGGCGAGGAAGATAAGAAGGTAGAAATTCTACTCGGATATTATTCGAGCGACAGCTCCGATGCAAAGATGAAGGAGCTGATCGAGCAGTTCGAGGAAAAGCATCCGAACATTACGGTGAAGACGCAGAGCGCGCCTTACGGGCAGTTCTATCAGAAGCTGGATACGCAGATCGCGGCCGGCCAGGCGCCGGACGTATGGCTGTCCGACGGCGTCTACGTCATGAAATATGCCCAGCGCGGTGCCGCCAAGGATCTGACCGATTGGATTGCCAAGGATCTGAAAGCCGACGAGTACTACGGTCTCGATTTCAACAAGGACGCGGACGGACGCTATTGGGGCGTGCCGCAGGGCATTCAGGTCGGCGTGCTGTTTTACAACAAGGATTTGTTCGATAAAGCAGGCGTAGCGTATCCTACGGACGAATGGACCTGGGAAGACCTGAAAGCGTCGGCAGCCAAGCTGACGGTGGACGCCGGCGGAAAAACGGCCGAGGACAGCGGATTTGACGCAGCCAGCGTGAATCAGTTCGGGCTTACCTTCTTCAGCATTACCGAGGGCTGGTTCTCCGTGATGAAATCCTACGGCGGCGGTGCCCTGGACGAGAAGGCGGAGAACTCGATCATCAATTCTCCGGAGAACAAGCAGGCGTTCGAATGGATGGTCGACGGCATGCAGCGCGGCATTATTACCGATCCGGTCGATCTGAAGAGCTTCCAGAGCAATACCGCCGTGTTCCCAAGCGGATCGGCCGCCATGCGGATCGGCATTTATGCCCGGGTGCAGGCAGCGAATGAAGCCGGCCTGAATTACGACGTGACGCTGCTGCCGAAGGGACCTGACGGCAAGCGGGTGTCCCCGGTCATCGCCAACTCGTGGGTGATTAACCAGAAGTCGAGCGACGAGAAGGCGCAAGCTGCCTGGGAGTGGATTAAATACTGGGCTACGGAAGACGATGTGCAGAAGCAGTGGACGGAGCTTGGCGAAGCCGTGCCCGTGAAAAAATCCGTAGCGGAATCCGAAGTGTTCCTCAAGGCGGGAGAGCAGCCGGCTAACCGCCAGGCCTTCCTGGACAGTCTGGAGTTCGCCCAAACGCTCGACAACAACGCGGTATGGGAAGAATGGGTGGGCAAATTCAACGAACATGCGGAGCGAGCCTTCCTGGGCGATGCAACCGTCGATCAGGCGTTAAGCGAAGCGGACGCAGCCGTTCAGGCGGTCCTCGATGATTTTTATAAAAAATAAATCAAGGGTGGAAGAAAGGCGGGAGTGAAATGGACAATACGCTAAATGACAATGCAGCACTCAAAGCCGATCCGATGCCGAATGGAAAGCCCGCCCGAAAACGGAAATGGGATCATGAGGGGAGATGGGGGCTGCTCATGGCCTCCCCTTATCTTCTCCACTTTATCATTTTTGTGGCGGGTCCCCTCGCCGCATCCCTGTACTTCAGCTTTTCCGATTACGATATGCTGAATCCGCCCGAGTGGAGCGGACTGGATAATTTCCGGCGCATGGCCGAGGATTCGATGTTCTGGCGTTCCCTGTGGAACACCCTGTATTTTGCGGTTCTGTTCGTACCGCTCCAGACCTTTCTCGCGCTCGTGCTGGCCGTCGCGTTAAACCAGCGCTTGAAAGGGCTGAAATGGTTTCGGATGGCTCACTTCATCCCGGTGATTTCCTCATGGACCGTCATCTTGTACGTCGCCGACGCCGTGTTTAATCCTCGCTTCGGCCTGGCGAATACGCTGCTTGCCAAGCTGGGGCTGGCGGGGCAAGGCTGGCTGCAGGACCCGAAGCTGGCCATCCCGCTGCTCGTCTTCATTGCGGTCTGGAAAGGGATCGGTTATATCATGGTCATCTATCTGGCGGGACTTCAGAGCGTTCCCGGGGATTTGTATGAAGCCGCGGAGATCGACGGCGCAGGAGCTCTGCGCAAATTCCGCTACATTACGGTTCCGTTAATCTCGCCGACCACATTCCTGGTGGTCATCATGAGCACGATCTCTACCTTCCAGGCATTCGAACAGATCTACGTGCTGACCGGCAGGGGCGACATCAGCTCGGCGGGAGGCCCAAACAACTCCAGCCTGGTCATGATGCTGTATTTATACCGTGAAGGGTTCACGTTTATGAGGATGGGGTATGCTTCCGCCATTGCCTGGGTGCTGTTCATGATCCTGTTCCTGCTGACGCTGATACAGCTAAGGGCTCAGAAGAAGTGGGTGCACTATGACTGATCAAGCGGTCAGGATGGAACTGCAAATGCGGGACTGCATCGGGGAAAGGAGGAGCCTCCAATGAGAAGAAGGCTGCTGGGAAAGAGTATCGGATACGTGCTGATCGGGATCAGCTCGCTCATCATGATCGTGCCGTTTCTGTCGGCGCTCATGAATTCATTGAAAACCTACAAGGAATATACAACGGTTCCGCCTCGCTGGATTCCCGAGGTATTCCAATGGTCCAATTATGCCAAGGTGTTCCAGCTTGGGAATATAGGCGGCTACACGCTAAACAGCATCTTCGTAGCCGTATTGTCCGTCGTCGGTGCCCTGATCTCCTGCTCGATGGTCGGGTATGCGTTCGCAAGACTGCGCTTCCCGCTGAAAAGTGCGCTGTTCGTGATGGTGCTGGGGACGATGATGATCCCGGCGGTGGTGATCATCATTCCGCACTTCATCATTTTTAACAAACTGAACATGCTGGATACGCTGACGCCGCTGTGGATTATCGAATGGCTGGCTCAACCGTTTGGCATTTTCCTCATGAGGCAGGCTTTCATGAATATACCTAAGGAGTACGAGGAGGCGGCCAAGATGGAGGGCTGCAATCCGTTCCAGATTTATCTGCGGATCTTCATTCCGATGGCCAGGCCCACGCTGGCGACGCTGGCGATCTTTACGTTCATGGGCAAGTGGAACGAGATTTTGACGCCTGTCATTTATTTGACATCGAACGAGAAATACACGCTGCCTATCGGCATACTCTCCTTGTCGGGACAGTGGACCGGCAACGAACAGCTCATGATTGCGGCGGCCTTGGTCAGTCTCGTTCCGATCCTGCTGGTATTCCTTTTTGCCGAGAAATATTTTGTGCAGAACCATAATATGGCCGGGATTAAATAACGGCGTATTCAGCGCTTGAGAAGGCGAAAATGCAGACGAAAGGATGAAAGACGAGATGAAAATAGCGGCATTCAGCGGATCACTCATCGATTACAGCATCCATGAAGCGATGTCGATTGCGGCCGAACTCGGTTTTGACGGCATCGAAATCGCCTGCCGCGAACCGCATTTGAGCCCGGAGGCATCGCTTCCCCGGGTTCGCGAAATGAAGGCACTTGCGGATGGGCACGGTATGGAGATTCCGGCATTGGCAGGTTACATGGGGCATTTCTCGACAAGCGGGGATGCCGAATGTGCCGGGGCCTATGATCAGTTCATGGGCCTGCTTGAACGCGCGGTGATGTTGGAGGCGGGCATGATCCGGATCTTTCAGGGAGGGCCGAATGCCTTCCAGGCGGAGGATTATCATTATGCCAAGGCGGCTTTCTGGATTCGGAAATGCGCGGAGGAAGCCCGTGCCGCCGGCAAACGGATCGTCCTGGAGATTCACAACCAGAGCCTGGTGGAGACGACGGACAGCGCACTGCGGCTCTTGGATTTGATCGGCGATGATCAGGTTGGCCTGATTCATGATGCTGGAAATATGTACATCACGGACACGGAATTTGGGGAAGAGTCGGTCCGGCAGCTTGGAAGCCGTTTGTTCCATGTGCACATCAAGGATGAACGGCGGATCGGGCAAGGCGGCGAACCGGGAACGTTCAAGAATTTGACCCGTCACGGGGAGGAGTTCTTCCTGCAATGCCGCCTTGGCGAAGGAGAAGTGGATCACGGCGGGCTGCTCAAGGGATTACGGGAACAGCGGTATGCGGGTTGGCTTACGCTGGAATGCGCAGCTCCCTATCCGCCGAAGGAACGGCTCGCCTATGATCTGCTCGTCATTAAGGAGTGGCTGCAGGCTGTGGAGGTGTCGACCGGATGACGGGGAACGCACGGAAATTTGGAATCATCGGCTGCCAGCATGCCCACATCGGCATGTTTATCGAGGAGATGCTGGCTCTGGGCTACGAATGTGCAGGAGTGTACGAACCGGACAATCAGACGTTAGCCCGCACCCTCGCCGACCGGTACGACCTGGAGCTGACGGGGGATCGGGAGTCGATGCTGGCAGACGAAGGCGTAGGAATCATCGGCTGCGCGGCCATCAACGATGAGAAGATGGATGTCATTGAGCTGTGCGAGCTGCACGGCAAGCCTGTCATGATCGATAAGCCTGCCGTAACGGATCGGGCCGGACTCATCCGGCTGCGCGGCTTGTTGGATCGAGGAAGAATCGAGGTAGGCATGATGCTGACCGAACGTTTCCGTCCTTCTCTCCACACCGTCCATCGGATGATTCGAGCGGGTGAATTGGGGGACATCATCCATATCTCGATGCGTAAGCCGCATCGGCTGAATCCGGAAACACGTCCGGCCTGGCATTTTGACAGAGGGCAGTCCGGCGGCATCATCAACGATCTCTTCGTGCATGATTTCGACCTGTTAAGGTGGCTGACGGGCCGGGAAGTGGAGACGACATCCGGTTATCTGGCGAAGCATATTCTGCCTGAATACCCGACCTTCTACGATGCGGCCGGCGTTCAGGTATTCATGGCTGGAGGGATCACGGCACAGCTATACGCAGACTGGCACACGCCCGCCGGCAGCTGGACTTGGGGAGACGGCCGGATCTTCATTACGGGGACGCGCGGCATTGCCGAAATTCGGCTGGAAGGCGATCCCTTGCTGTCCAGCGATGAGGTAGCGCTTGTGATCACCGATCAAGAGCTGCGTTCTTTGCCTTTAACGGCTCCGGCGATCTCCCTTTCACAGGATTTTCTGAATCGGGTGGCGGGAGAAGCGGGCCTGATCACGCATGACGATATTTACAAAGCCTCGGAGGCTACGGTGATGGCCGATGAGGGAGCACGGATCCTGATTAGGGAATAGGAGAAAGCACGGGCTTCGATGCAAACAGAACGGGAATGAGGGGGCGGAGGGAATATGACGAAGGAAAAGCTGCCGGTTCGATTCGGGATCATCGGCTGCGGAATTATTGCGGATATCCATGCCAAGGGCATCATGAACACGGAGGAAGCCGTGCTGGCCGCCGTGTTCGATACGAAACGGGAATCGGCGGCCAAGCTGACTGAAACGTATGGAGGAGATGTCTGCGACACATTGGAGGAGCTGTTGGCGCGCGAGGATGTGGAAGTGGTCTGCATTTGCACCCCAAGCGGCATGCATGCAGAGCAAACGGCGATGGTTGCCAGGGCGGGCAAGCATGTGCTGGTGGAAAAGCCGATGGCGATCAAGCTTGACGATATCGAGCGCATGATCGAGGTTTGTGCGGAGAGCGGGGTACTACTCGCTACCGTCTTTCCGAGGCGCATGTCCCCGCAGGCCGGGTATGCCCGCCAGGTCATTCAAGAAGGACGCCTCGGGAAGCTCAGTTTATGCTCGGCGTATGTCATGCTCTACCGCGATCAAGCCTATTATGACAGTGCGGGCTGGCGCGGGACCTGGGCGATGGACGGCGGCGGGGCGATGATGAATCAGGGAATACATACGGTGGATATGCTCCAATGGCTCGTTGGGCCCGTAGCATCCTTGTCGGCGAAGGCTAAAGCCGTGCTGCGAAATATCGAAGTCGAAGATACCGTTATCGCAGCCCTTGAATTTGCGAACGGCGCGCTCGGGGTCATGGAGATCACGACGACGGCCTGCGACGGCAAAGGCCAGCGGCTGGTCATTCATGGAGAGAAGGGCGTGCTTGTCATGGAAGAAGATACGATCGTATCCCTTGAAATCGATGGTGAACAAGTTCAGCTGCCTGAATTCGATGCGTTCAAAGTTATACCTGACGGTCACCGCCTGCAAATTCAAGATATGGCGCTTGCCGTTCGCGAAGGCCGCGAGCCTATCATTACCGGGGAGGACGGCCGGCATTCCCTGGAGATCATTCTCGGTACCTACGAGGCTTCCAGGCAGCGCAAGGAAATTCAATTGTTGACCGGAACGCCGGCGTTGTAAGGGATGGAGGTGACTTTATGAGGACTGAGCGAAACATCAAGCCTGTTCTTGAACACGTTCAAGATCAACTGAAGGTCCGCGTTTATGACCAGCGCGAAGCGATGGGGAAAGCGGCGGCCGCCGATATCCTCGAGACCATGCAGCGCCTGTTGGCCGAGAAAGAGCGCATTCGCATCGTCTTTGCGGCCGCCCCGTCCCAGAATGAGTGCCTGGCCGCGCTGGTTCAAGCGGAAGGACTGGACTGGAGCCGGGTAACCGCATTTCATATGGATGAATACATCGGCCTAACCCCGTCGGCCCCGCAGCGGTTTGGGAACTTTTTATCCCGGCGGCTGTTTGATCAGGTATCTCCGGGAGAGGTGCATCTGATCGACGGTTTGAATGATCCTGAAGCAGAGTGCGATAGATACAGCCGACTGGTCGCCGCCGCACCGATCGATATGGTGGTCCTGGGCATTGGCGAGAACGGGCATATCGCCTTCAACGATCCGCCTGTTGCCGATTTTGCCGACCCTTTATGGGTGAAGCGGGTCGAGCTGGACGAGGCTTGCCGCCTTCAGCAGGTGAATGACGGCTGTTTTGCGAGCTTGGAGGAGGTTCCGGCATACGCGCTTACGCTCACCGTTCCGGCGTTAATGTCGGGTGCCCATCTGTTCTGCGTTGTGCCGGGCGCAAGCAAGCGGGCTGCGGTGCAGCGGACGCTGCAAGGCGAGATAAGCGAGGCTTGTCCTGCCAGCATCCTTCGGCGGCATCCGGATTGCACGCTGTACGTCGACCTGGAGTCGTACGGGGAAATTCGGAATGGATAGCCGCGATCGGGTTCGGGCAGGCCGCCATTATGCAACGGGCGAGCCAATGGAGCTGGCATGGAATCCGGACGGCCGGATCGAGCGAGTCCTTCCACGCGGCGCGGACGAGGAGATATGGGTTGCTCCCGGATTGATCGACCTTCAGATTAACGGCGGTTACGGATATGACTTCAATTCGCTGCCGCTTACTACGGATACGGTCATCCAGGCAACCCGGCGGTTATGGGAGAAGGGTCTAACCCTGTTCTACCCCACCGTCATTACCAACGGAGACGAAGAAATCGAACAGCTGCTGCGGGTTATCGACGCGGCTTGCCTGGAGGATGAAGCTGTCGGTTCAAGCATAGGCGGGATTCATTTGGAAGGCCCCTTTCTTTCTCCGGAAGAGGGGCCAAGGGGAGCCCATGATTCCCGGTATATCAAGGCACCGGACTGGGCATTGTTTACGAGATGGCAGGCGGCATCGGGGAACCGGATTCGGATCGTCACCCTATCGCCAGAGTGGCCGGAAGCAGCGGGTTTTATCCGGGCGTGCGTCGAATCGGGAATCATCGTATCGATCGGGCACACCGCCGCTACACCCGAGCAAATTCGGGAAGCCGTGGAAGCAGGAGCGACGATGTCCACCCATCTGGGCAATGGCGCGCATCTGACGCTGCCGCGGCATCCGAATTATTTATGGGAGCAGCTTGCGCAAGATCAGCTGTGGGCAGGCATGATCGCGGACGGGTACCATCTGCCGGATTCGGTCATCAAGGTGATGCTCCGCGCCAAGCAATCCAAAGCGGTGCTGGTCAGCGATGCCGTCTACTTAAGCGGAATGCCGCCAGGCGAATACGAGACCCATATCGGCGGTCATGTCGCCTTGACTCCTGAAGGCCGACTGCATCTCGCCCGCAAGCCGGAACTGCTGGCCGGCTCGGCCATGATGCTTGCCGATGCGGTTTGGCGGCTGGCTCGGTCGGGACTGTGCACGTTTTCTGAAGCATGGGACATGGCTTCGGTGCTGCCCGCCCAGGCCATGGGACAAGGGGAACGCTATGGGCTGAAGAGAGGAGCCCAGGCCGACTTCGTGCTTCTGGAGAAGCGCGAGGAGGGCCTTCGCATCGTGGAGACCGTCAAGGGAGGGCGTTCGGTTTACCGGGCTGATCGATAGATGTTGAAATCATAAACAGGATGTTATGAATGTGAACGATGATCACAAGTTTGAGGCCAAGACAACAAATATCCCTTCTTGAATTCAGAAGGGATATTCGCATTCCTATTTATAGTGAGGCATCTGAAATTTAAATGCAGGGTTTTATTTCTTTTTGATAATAGTCAATTTCGATGACGGTATCGCCTTTTGGCGCGTAAGAAGCTTCAAACTGATCGACAAACGGATATACGGTTACCCATTCCGGATGATGGTTGTGATTTCCACCCATTAAAATAATGACGCCGTTTGCGATGCATACGTAATTTCCGATAATCAATTTATCGATATAGCTACATTCTTAAACCTGATCAAACGACGAACCATCGTCCGCAACCTTTTCCTAATTGTTGATGAAATTGTAGCAAGGCGTGTTCTTTTCGTCAAACGCACGCGGGTGCAAGATTCCGATAAAATAATCCATTCTCTTTGCCAAAAGAACGTTCAATTCCTCTAACCATACTTCGCCATCATCTCCGCGAGCATCCCCTTGATGCGAACCAGCAACTCCTGCGGCGCCTTCACGGTGGCTTCATTCCCTAATCCGATAAAAAATTTAGCAAAATATAATATTTCGCTGGCGGGGATATCTTGGTCAATCCGACCGCTTCCATCCGGCTGCCGATCTATGCGGGGAACCGGGCATAACTCGGATTCGCAGCGCTGAACGCCTTCCCGGCTCAAATCCACGACCATCCGGACATAGACCGATTTCTCCGTCCCGTATTCCCTCCAGTTCCCCAGATGGATGTGCCGGTGGTCCCGCGGCTCGATGCCGGTTGCATCCTCAGCCACGGACTGCATGCGGTCGCAGCGGAACAAGCGGAAATCATCGCGCAGAAAACAATAAGCGGGACAATACCAGAAGCCGTTGCTTGCATAGATGCCCACGGGCTGGATGCTTCGCGCGGCATAGCCGTCCCTGCTCTCGTATAACACCGTAACGACCCGCTGGTCGACGGCGGCATCCAGCAGAGCCCCGAGAGATTCAGCCTTCTGCTGTCTGGTATGCGTCAGAAAATCCACCCGGTTCTTCATCTGGTCAATCCGGTCGCGCACATCCCCGGGCATATAATAATAAAATTTCTGAAGTGCGGTAGAGGACTCGGCTTCAAAGGGAAGAAATAGATAGTGACGCAAGGCGTGGCTGGCAAAAAACATCGCGACGGCTTCTTCCTCGCTGAAGGCGATCGGCGGAAGAACCCGTTCCTTCAGCACCTGGTAGCCGCCGTGCGGTCCTACCTCGGAATAGAGGGGGACTCCCAGTTCGCTAAGCTCCTGCAGGTCCCGCAAAATCGTGCGAGACGATACGCCGAATTGATCGGCCAGTTCTCGTACGGTGAATTTTCGCATTCGGTTAACGGTCATCATCAGCTCGATGAGACGTTTGGATTTGGACATAGGATCAGCTCCGAATCATTGGATGACTATGACAATAGTTGTCACTATTATACGCTATACTTGCCGTAGAACCCAAAAGACCCCTTATACTAATAAATGGAGTGATGGAATGTGAGTCAATTGCATGAAATGAAGCAGCTGTTGTTCGAGGAGCTGGAGCTTATCGTTCGTACCAGTTCGAATCTGATCGGCAAAATTTCAGAAGCGCATTGGGATTACAGGCCTGCCCACAATATGAGATCGCTTCAGGAACTCGTGCATCATCTGGTTTCGGTGCCTGCGACGGACCTGTTGATTCTGCAAGAAAAGAGCGAGGCGGAGATCCGAGAACTGGAGGCAAGCATTGCCGCTGACGGGACGGACAAGGACAAGCTGATCTCTTGGATGACAAAGGGACTTGCCGATGTAAAATCCTACATGAATGGGCTGACAGATGAAGAATTTATGCAGAAGACAACGAGACCCTTCTATTTGGAGCATGGTTCAACCCAAGCCAAGTGGCTGATTGAAATCGTCACGCATGCCCAGCATCATCGGGCGCAAATGTTCAATTACCTGAAAGCCCAAGGCTATGAAGTAAATATGTTCGATCTATATTAAACGGTGGATACCCTCCAACCCGTCCAACTTTATCGTGGTACGACACAAAAAATGGACAACCATAGGGTCCCTACCTAGACCAAGCAGGAGGCACTGCCACATGGCGGTGTCTTTTTTCCTGTTGTTTACCAAAATTGAAAAATCGCTTGAAAGTGACGCTGCGTCATCCTGTACAATGACTTCAAAGTTGAAAAGGGGTGGAGGCAAAACAATGAAACGATATGCACCAGCTGCAATCCTATGGATCCTCGGCATGTTCTTGCTCAGTGCATGCGGTTCGAGGGGCGAAGAAGAGGAGCTCCAACGCGTAACGCTTGATGAGGTTGAAGTGCTGGAGATCGACCATGGCAGCACGACCTTGTTCGTGGAGACAGCGGATGTGGAAGCATTGGAGGTTTCGCTGCTCCGAAGCGGCAGTTCCGCAGGAGCCGTTGTCGATCAAACAGATAATCGGGTGAAGATTTCTTTAGATAACGATATCACTCGGATGTTGAATATCGGCCGGATGCCGCAGCTTCGCGTAAAAATTCCTGCGGATTATGCAGGGAAGGTCGAAATTGACGGTTCTTCCGGCAAGGTAACGGGAACCGGCCTGCAAAATCACAGCCTTCAGGTGAAGGGGAAAAGCGGGAATATCTCCCTTGCGTTCACCCGTTTGAACAACGATGTGGATGTATCGGCTACAAGCGGAAACGTGAACATACAGCTCGATGAAGAGACGCCTGATGCGACATGGGTGCTGCAATCCGGGAGCGGACGGAGGTCCATTGCCGTTCCGCTCCAGGACAGGAACGAGAGCAACCGGAAGACGGAAGGGCGAACCGGTGACGGGGAGCACGAGGTGAAGCTCAAAACCTCCTCGGGGAACATCTCGATAAAATAATCATGCGGAACTGAGCGTAAGAAAAAAAGCATCCCCGTTCGGTCCTTTCAAGAGATCATTGCTTTCGGACTCTTGAAGCAGACCATCAGAGGATGCTTGTCATCTCAACCTATGAAAGATTCTTATATGACAACAAGGAATGACAGCATCTTATTCTTCAGCAGGCACAGAAGCCTTGGATGAAGCCGAGGATCTCATATATTGGGGCGGGTTTACGTCATCGATCAACAGGATACCGTCGTACTGGTCCCGGGCGATTAAGCTTTCCGGAATCATGCCCCAGCTATAGGCAAAACGCGGCTCGAACATCCACGAGTTGCCCGCCTCGCGTTTTTGGTAACGCAGGTCAACGAAGGTATACGGCGAGCCTGCGGCCGACAGGATCGATTCAATGGAGCCCGGCTCTACCGGCAGAACGTCATGTACATTGCCCATATTATCCGCGGTTTGGCCGCTGGCCGGATACAGGCCAAGCACGTAACTGTATTTCTTCATTTCATCCGAGAGTTTCTCTCCCATTAAAGTCACCGGATATGGCGTACCCATTACCTCGGTTTGGGCTTTGCGGATGTGGTCGTTATGTCCCCACACGATGAATTTTTCCGTCGGGTAGACTTCGGTTGCCAGCCACATGAGATTGTCATGCATCGCCTGGTCCCGCCATTCCATCGATTCCAGGAACGGGACATAATCCCCGCTTTCCATGCCAAGCGTTGATTGAATGGAGAGCTCCACATATTCCCGGGCTACCCGAATCCGGTCGTTCAGGGTCCGTTCGAGCAGCATGGACAGTTTGGGGTTATCCGGGTACAGCCGTTTCAGATGAGCTTCGTTTGCCTCCGTCTTTAAGGATTCCAGAGCATCCTTGTACACTTGAATCAGCTGATGTTTCTCTTTGCGGTAAGCGTCCAGATCCGTACCAAGTGCGTAGTCGGACAGTTTCTTCTCAGCTTCCGATAGACGCTTAGCCATGGCCTGATCCTGCAGCCATTGTCCGTCCAACAGCGGATGCTGCAGCTGCATGTCAAAACCGGTCAGCACGAGCGGCTGCTTGCTCTGTTGTGCTGTTTTAATGTAGTCGAACAACGGCATAATCTCTTTGGACCACCAGACGCCGAAGATGGAATCCTTCATCGTTTGTTCCGCGCTCTGCTGTCCGGCCCTACCGTAAGCCAAAGAGCTGTTGCCAAGACCGCTCTCAAAGGCCAGAACGTTGTACCCCATCTCCTGATGCAGGAACTGGATTAAGCGGGTCTTCGCCAGATTGAACTCGCCAACCCCGTGGGAGCTCTCCCCTAGGAACACGAAACGTTTGTCATGCAGCAAGGGCTTCAGCATAGCCAGATCCTTATACTGGTTAGTGCCGTTGGCTGTGTTGGCCGGGTGAATCGTATCCAGTCGATATACATGGTCTTTGGCCCAATTCTCCCACTCGGCAATTTTTTCATCCGACGTTCGTGCCGTCTTAACCTCCGTAACCTGCCCTTGGATGGGATCGGCGGCAGAAGCATATATTTTTCCATCAGAGATGAAGGTGGTCCCTAATAGGGAGGCGGTGAGCAGGAACACGGTGAATGCTTTTCTGGCTTTATGTAATGGCATGATAGATTAGGTCACTCCTTATTATGATGATTGGTTATTAGTTCTTGCCTTGAAGCGTTGGCAACACCTCCTTAACCTGGTCGCAATTATTGTCTGGCGGCGTTAGTGAATTGAAATGCAGGCCTACCCTAGTCTTCCTCCCAGAAGAGATCGTTCAGCGTACGGGATAATGCCTTGCATATGGCAACGCACAGGCTGAGGGACGGATTATATTTCCCCAGCTCGATCAGGCCGATGGTCTGCCTGGAGACACCGACGATCTGGGCCAGTTCTTCCTGCGATAAATCCTTCTCGACGCGGGCCATCTTCAATTTGATGTTTTTCATGCTGCAGTCCCCCCATATCCCTTTCTACGAGTCGAATGGATCGTTCTCCGACATTTTCTGGCTTACCTTGTTGGCGCCGTAGTGGATCAACCAATTCACCCCGGCAAAAAGCGGGATGTAAATGATCAATGAGACGAAGAAAACGCTAAGGAAATATTTGAGCTCGGTTGCGCTGTTGTCATTGCCAAACAGAACCGCGCTGCGGATACCGAAAAAAAGAGCAAGTGCGACACCGATAACAAGTCCCCCTATCGCCATACGCGTGCTGAACGAAATTTTGCTCCGCTGGTCATGGACCTCCACTTCATCCGAGTAAATCCCCAGCGCCACGCTGCGTATCCCGAAATATAAGCTTCCTCCCAGGATGATCAGCATTTCCAGCCAGACGGGTTCCGTTCGCGACAGCACAAAAGATTTGATGATGACGGAAATGCTGCAAATGATCATGATCAAGGTATACACCTCTTTATATAACTTGTTCTTCAAATTGACGATACGCTCATCCTCAACCGAGTTTTTCTTAAACCAATTCAAGCTCATCATTCCTTCCTTCTTTTTGGTTAGAGATACGTTATTGAGATTTTCTGGATACATGCATTGTAATAGTATTTACGTCTTTTTGCAATATATATATGTCATTTTGAATTTAATATTTGTCTTTCAAGGTGAGGAGCTGGATAAAAGAGTCTCAAACACTCATCATAGTCTATAGGAGGAATTTATTCTTGATATATTTTGCTGAACCGGACGTTTACCCCGGAGGTTTACATTCTGTGCTCGCGTGTTAGAATTGAATTAGGGCATCTCTCTTGCCCAAATTGATGACAGGAGCGTGTTTTATCTCATGATCCATTTCATTCGTTTACGCTAATGTGAGGTACAGATCCAAGTAGGCTCGGCCCTTTTTTTTGACAATTGCGGCTTGAGTTTATTTATCTGTGCCTTTTTCATTGCGTTCAATCGAATGAAAGGGTGAATTGCTGTGTCCAACAACGAAAAATTGTTAAAAAAAGCACAAAAACTTTCGATACACGAGAAGATGTTTCAATGCCCGATCTGCGGCGGTGCCATGAAGGTAGAACGCATGGCCAGCCTGGAATGCGAGAACAGGCATTGCTATGATATATCCAGGCAGGGATACGTAAACCTGGTGAACCATTCATCCAAAACCAAATATGATAAGGCTTTGTTTGAGGCCCGAAACACGATCAGCGACAGCGGCTTCTTCGGCCCCATGGTAGAAGCGGTAACGAATCGCCTGATCCAGGAACTGAAGTTCCGGGAATCCGTGAAGCCTGTAAAACTGCTTGATGCAGGCTGCGGGGAGGGCTCCCATCTATCCGCCATCGGACATAAGCTTCGGGAGCACCCTTTGGTGCCGGATGTTCTCGGCGTAGGCATGGATATTGCCAAAGAGGGCATCGTTATGGCCGCCAAGACATCCCCTGACTCTATATGGTGCGTGGCCGATTTGTCCCGGAGCCCGTTTGCCGATCAACAGTTTGATTACATCCTGAACATTCTGTCCCCGTCCAATTATTCGGAGTTCAGGCGGTTGCTTGCGAGTGGCGGATCATTGGTGAAGGTAATCCCGGACAGCCTGTATTTGCAGGAGCTTAGAACCTTGTTCTATACAGGCACAGGCAAGGAGAATTACTCCAATGACAGCACAATAGAGCTGTTCAGCCGCCATTTTGAGCAAATCGATGCCGAGCGGGTGCAGTATCGAGTCGTGCTGGATAACGATCAGATGAAACAGCTGATTCGCATGACGCCGTTATCCTGGAGCGCTTCGCCCGAGGCCATCGGACAAATGCTGGATGAAGCGATGGAGGTCACGGCAGACTTCAAAATCCTGTATGGATGGAATGAGGGATAACCATAACGGTCCTTCAGCCGAAAATGCCTCATATTTTGCTAAAGTGATCCAGTTGGGGAATAATAGGAGTAACGTTGTAAATATGAAAATAAGGTGGTTGACGATCATATGGCACTTCGAATGAATCCATATCTCGTGATGGACGGGAATGCTAAGGAAGCTATTCAATTCTATGGGAAGGCGTTGGATGCCCAGGTCGTCATGGTTCAGACCTTCGGCGAGATGCCGGCGAACCCTGATTTTCCGCTGCCGGAAAGCGCGAGAGATCGCATTTCCCACGCTTTGCTGAAGGTAGGAGAGACGGATTTGATGTTCTCCGATACGTTTCCCGGTCAACCGGTTCAATCCAGCAATCAGGTTCAGATCTGTATCATGACCGATCAGGTCGAACAGGCGAAGCGGATATATGAAGCGCTGCAGGAGGGCGGTCAGGTGGTTATGCCCCTTCAGGAGACGTTCTGGAGCCCGGCGTACGGCATCTTAGCTGACAAATTCGGCGTGAACTGGAATATCTCCACGGAAGCGGAAGCGTAGAAGCTGATCCGGCCTGTTATATCCATGAACAAAAAGCCCTGACGATTTGCCGTCAGGGCTTTTTGTTCGGTTGCAGCGCAGTCGAGTTTCCTGAATTATGCCCGAGATCCGTCCCACCACTTATAGTAGATATGGACATGCCCGGCGGGGCTTGCCACGAGCGGATCGATAACGAGTGTTTTGCCGCTGACCTTCAGCTCGATCACCTTCTTGTTCTTCTCCGCGGAGTCTATCTTCGCGAGGAAGGCGGAATCGACCTCGAAGCCATACAGCTGGAGGAGCTCGATCAGCATGCCGCGCTGCGTTTTATCGGCGGCATTGGAAAGCGCGATTCCGCTAAACTGCATAATCTGCGGCTCGAATTGAACGGACACAGCGTAATCCGTCTCACCGGTTTGCTTCGTGCTGGTCATGACGATTTTATTCGATCCGTCGTCATAAATGCGGTAGCCGCTGTACTTCGGAAATACCTTCTGGCGGATCACGAGGTACATCTCGTCCCGATATACGTCCCAAGGCGTCGGCAGCTTCGGCAGCATGGCCTCCGCGCTCGGCGCGGTAGGGCGGTCGTATAGGTTCGACATTCCGCGATCGGTCAGGTTTTTGATCAGCTGAAGCACTTCGGCGCGCGTGATAGTGCCGCTGCCTACATAGCCTTCAATCGTATTTTCCCCTTTGATCCGACCCTGCGCGTACTTTTTCCCAAGAACGTATTGAATGGCCTGATTCCCGCCGTAATTCACGCCATCGGCGCTGGATATCAGCTCGGCCACATGGGCCCGCGTTATGTATTGGCTGCGCTTGGTTTTATCAGCGAATCCGTGTACAGGATAGTTCTTGAAGTGCAGAAAATGATAATATTTATCCGACCATAGTTCGGTCAAATAGTTCTCCTGCAGGTCCTTGCCCGTAATGCCGACAACCAGCATGCGGATGAATTCGGCCTCGGTCACATTCTGATTAGGCATGAACATTCCGTTCGCATAGCCGTTGACAATCCCCTTGTCGACGCCCCATTCGATGGTCGTTTTTGCCCAGTGGTTATCAATATCCCGAAAAGTAACCCCGGCAAAAGCGCTGCCAGCTCCTACGAACAAAGAGACAGCCAGGAGTATAGGCACACATCGTGTCCTGAACTTCAACATCTGCAATCCTCCATCTATAATTTGCTAAAATACTACAAAATACATTGTATAGGCCTATTTTTCGGGCGGTCAAGCATCAGAAAGCGGTTCCGAACAAAGATGGGCTGTTATAACTAGCTAACTAACTTTAGCGATACTAAGGGACTACAGGACCAAGGAAGTGCATAAATCCTCCATTTTTGATGTGGGATATGGGAAAGGAAGGCGTGTTTTTCATGAAGCATCCAGGGAGTGAGACACGCTGCCGTGCGAAAATATCCGGAGGTTCCAGAAATGGTTATAGTCTAAAAGTTAGGGGTTCGGAGTTCCTATTGGAAGATGCCTTGCCGTTAGGTAAAATATCCCTTGTTTACTATCTACAGAAGAGAGGCGAAAATCGATGAGATTGATGCGAAAATCGTTATTAACCTTATGCAGCCTTTTGCTTGCAGTCTCGGTTTTGGTGCCGCTAACAACGGTTCATGCAGCGGATCAGAAATGGATCAATCAAGTATGGAGCGAGTATAAATCCTATAACAAGAAGACGGTAAATGCGTATAACAATTACCAAAAACAAGTAGACAAGAAATATAAGGCGTTTTATAATGCCAGCCATGCCTCCCTGGACCAGCTCGAGAAAAAAGTGCTGGAGGATCAAAAGCAATGGGACGAGAAGCTTCGAGCCGATTTGGAGCAGCTGAAGCTGAAGTATGAGGGAAACCGCGACGTAAAGAATAAGCTGACACAATATGAACGGTTCATCAATCCAAGCTATTTAAACGGTCCGATGTGGAAGTATGCGAATGCCGCTAACCGCAATTATTTGAACAGTACCCTATGGAAACTAAGCAAAGAAATGAACGAGGATTATTTGAACAGCTGGATGTGGACATACAAGAAGACGATCACCCCGAGCTATTTGAACAGTTCCGCATGGAAATTCAGCAAAACGGTCAGTGAAAGCTATTTGAACAGCCCGATGTGGAAGCTCCGTAACGGATCCAGTACGTCATACCTGAACAGCCCGATGTGGAAGTACAAACAAGGGAAAATCAGCAAAGCAACGGCTAAGAGCCAATACGGCAAGCTGTTTAAGGAACAGACAACCGCGATCTCCAAAGGCAATGCTGCAAGAAAATCCGAAATAACGAAAATGGCAAGCGGTACGCAGAAGAAGATAGACGAGCTATATAAGGAAACGGTGGTTATACTTGAGGCACGTCGCGAGGAGGCGTTGAAGAGCATCTCCGACCTGCGGATCGAAATTGCCGGAGAAGGCTTGCAATGGGAAGCGCTGCTCGTGGAGAAACCGTAATTATCTATATTTTTAAGCCTACAAGAGAAGAGCTGCCCCAGTGGTCCGAACATGACCATAGGGGCAGCTTTTGTTTTTGTAAAAATGAAAACAAGAAAATGCAGGATATTCTTTGACTTTAACGATTATTTCACATAATATTATGTCAGTAACCTAACAAAAACTAACATAAATAACACGGAAGCTGAACGAAAAATTCGCACTTAAGTAGGTTGATAACGATGAAAACGAAAGTGACGATTCAGGAAATCGCCGATTTCACAGGCGTGTCTAAATTCGCGGTATCCCGGGCCTTGTCGGGGAAATCCGGTGTCAGCCCGCAGACCAGGGACATGATCCTGAAGGCCGCAGGACAGCTTGGGTATTTCAAGGATCAGCCAGGCCAAGCGGCAGGAAGAAACCAGCAGCTTCAGGAGCCAGAGAACCGAAAATGGGCGGGGGCGGTACTGGTCCTGTTCCCGAATGTCCGATATCAGAATCGCGAATCGCTCTATTGGGGGCCGGTTTTTGACGGAATATCGACCCGTCTTAATCAGAAAGGGCTTGACATCCTGACGCTGACGGAGCCTTCGAATGACCACATGTTCTCCCTCCTGAATCCCCAGGGCATTCTCGGGATCGTAACGGTGGGAGCCGTGTCCACGCAAAATTTAATGGATATCAAGAAGCTGAACATTCCCGTGGTCATGGTAGACCACATGGACCCGGCGTTCCAATCGGACACGGTGTTCACCGACAATATGCACAGCATGAAACAAATCATGACTAAACTGATCAGCAAAGGATATAAAAAATATCAGTTCATCGGCAACATTGAAGATGCCCAGAGCTTTTACGAGCGCTGGATCGGTTTCTCGTCCGCGCTGGCCGATTACAAAATTGAGCACCGGCAGCTGCCTTCTCTAATCAGCCCGGAGATTGAGAACATACACGAAACGTTAGGGAAGGCTCTTGCCGGAAACGAGCTTCCGGAAGTGTTCGTTTGCGCTAATGATATCACCGCTATGTTTGCCATGGAGGCGCTCGGGAATCAGGGCATCGACGTACCGGGTCACGTACAGGTGACCGGGTTCGATAATACGTACGACAGCCTGCCGATCATGGCAACGGTGAACATCGATAAGGAATTGCTGGGGATGCGTGCCGTCGATCAATTGCTCTGGCGGATCGTGAACCCGGATTCCAATTATGAGCGCCTCCTTATTCAAGCCGATGTCATTATTAGGGAATCGAATAACGCTGCGCGGGATACGGACGAACCATAACGCTGTGTATGTAATGTTAAGTTAGCCTCGATGTCTTAAAGACATCGAGGCTTTTTGTATTCATAACAAACAAATAACAAACAAATAACAAACAAATAACAAACATACGAACTTTATTAAAGTCGATTGAGATGGAATAACAGTTATTTAAGTTGATATATAGGGATTTATATCGAATGATGCCGATTTTTGCTGAAGTTAAATGTAAACGCTGTCGCTAATTATTTAGGTCATTTACAAAATAATATTTAGGTTAGTTGTTATTATTATCATAAAATATATTGACGTGATTACGATCCTGGTGTTATATTTTTTGGCAAACAGGGATAACGGATTGGGGGCGGGGGAACAACAGGATGGCCGGGAATGAAGCATCGACATCATCTTGGGGGTACTTGCATGACGTTAACAGGGCGTTAAACAAATAGGGGAGGTTTTTAGCGTGAGAAAAATGAAAGGGCTTTCTTTATTGCTTATCTGTTTGTTGTTTTTGATTACCGCCTGCAGCGGCGGAGGGGCCAAGCAGGCGGAGGCGCCGCCGGCAACCGCGGCTCCCAGCACGGAAACCGCGGCAGAGACTCCTAAAGAAGAACCCGCCGAACCTGAAGCAGAACCTGTTGATCTGGGTGGCCGCGTGATTAAGGTAGCCGCTTGGTGGGACCTGAAGCCGGCAGGCACAACGGCCGGAGAGAAGGCACGCCTGGAGAAGATCGCCGAAATCGAGAAGAAATACAATTGCAAAATTGAATTCGTCAACGTTCCCTTTGAGGAGTACATGAATAAATTCACGACAAGCGTGCTGGCAGGCGAGCCCTTCGCCGATATCGTGCAGTTGGAGTACAAGTCGGCGTTGCCGGCGATTATGAAGGGACAGATCCTGCCGATCAGCGAATTTACCACGGACAAGAACAACATCAATAACGAAGCGGATCTGCAGACGAAATATCCATCCATAGGCGGAGGGGAATACGGCTTCGATAATCCGACCTCCATCGGGCTCGGACTTCATTACAACCGTGATCTGTTTAAGAAGAACGGGCTTCCGGATCTTCAGGAGCTGTATGCCAAGGGAGAATGGAACTGGGATACATTCATGGAGCTTGCCAAACAGGCAACCAAAGATACGAATAACGACGGGAAAACGGACGTATGGGGCTTTTCCGGCTGGGCCATTGATGCGGTAAAGCATTTCACTGCCGCTAACGGGGGCAAAATCGTAGACGATTCCAACGGCAAAGAAGGCTTGTCCGATCCGAAGACATTGGAAGCAGCCGAGTTCGTGAACCGCCTTTACAACGTGGAGAAGGTTGTGAAAGTCAAGAGCGGCAACAAAACGAATTGGGAAGAAACCAACACCTTTAAAGACGGCGACGTGGCCATGTTTACGGGGGCGGAATGGATGCTGGGCGACATTACGTTCGAGGTTGGCGTGGTGCCGATTCCTGCCGGCCCGCAAGGATCGGCAGAAACAACGTATGCCAATACCGCCGCGTCCGCGAAGTTCATTGCCAAAGGCGTGAAAGATCCGGCCATCGTCTACCAAATTTACGAAGAGACGTTCGATATACCGCCGACCGAGGAATACCCGGGACAGGATTACCTGGAGAGCATCTATACCAATCAGGAAGACATCGACATGATTCGCGAGCATATTGCCGGAACCGGCGTCATCACGGTCGATGAAGCCTACACGGATTACCCTACGGGCGCTTTCATTGAGGACATTATCGTGAACAATCAATCGGTAACCGCTACGGCCGAGAAATATAAACAACAGGCCCAGGCTGCTGTCGATAAAATGGGCAAATAAGATGGACGGGGGCGTCAAAGCTTAAAGCCTCGCCCCCTTCTCCTGAACAGGGGGATGAACATTGACACTTCAAACGCAGCTAAAAAAATGGATGACCCGGCTATTGGTTCTTGCGGCAATCTTGGCCGCTTTGACGGTGTTCTTTAATAGAGGGGGGAATGAGTCCGGAGCCGGGGGGAGGCCGGGACACGGCGGGACAGAGCTTACATTGGAACGTCCTGCATCGCTGGTCAATCTCAGCACGCATCCGGGGAAAAGCATTTCCTATGCCCAATATTTGTCGGATCATGACGGAAAAAGTCGACCTGATCATGAGATCACGATTCCTGCGGCGGATTACAGCCGTGCCGAGGGTGGGGAATTCCGCAGGCTGGAAGCCTATGAGGGTCATCCCGGAACCTCGTTGTTTACGGGGGAGAAGGGTGAGGTGGAATGGAAAGTCCATGTAGAGGAGGAGGGATTGTATAATCTGTCCCTGCTCTATTATCCGGTGGAAGGAAAGAGTTCCTCCATTGAGCGTTCCATCCGCATCGACGGGGAGGTCCCATTTCAAGAGGCCGCTTATTTGCAATTCGACCGCATATGGGATAACGCCAAGGACGGCATCGATCAGGATAACCAGGGCAATGACCTGAGGCCGAAGCAAATCGAACGCCCCGCTTGGACCACGACGGTGCTGAAGGATGCGGATGGTTACATCACGGAGCCGCTTCTTTTTTACTTTGGGGAGGGGGAGCATACGGTATCTTTAACGGCCGCGCGGGAACCGATGGTTATCGGGGAACTCAAGCTGTTCCAGCAGGAGAGTCCGCCGACGTATGCCGAGCTGTACCAGCAGTATGAGGCTGAAGGGATTCGAAGAACCGAAGGCGCCTTGCTGGCGATTCAGGGAGAAGACGCAGTCGCCAAATCCTCGCCGACCCTGTATCCGCTAAGCGAGCGTTCGAGTCCGAGCGTCAGCCCTTACAGTGCGTCGAAAGTCCGAATCAACACCATCGGCGGCTACAACTGGCGGCTGCCCGGACAGTGGATCGAATGGGAACTGGACGTCCCGGAGAGCGGGCTCTATACGATAGCGTTCAAATCGCAGCAAAATTTTGTGAGGGGCATGTACTCGACGCGAAAGCTGACGATCGACGGGAAGGTTCCGTTTGAAGAAATGAACGACGTCGCTTTCCGCTTCAAGAACGGATATCGCATGGACGTGCTTGGGGGCGATGAACCTTATCTGTTCCGGTTGGAGCAAGGTAAGCATTTGTTACGCCTCGAGGCGAGCCTGGGTGAATTCGCTCTCCTCATTCATGAGGTGGAGGACAGCCTGCTTAACCTGAATGCCATGTACCGCAAAATATTGATGATCACCGGCACGAATCCGGATGAATTCAGGGATTACCGCGTACAGCAGCGGATACCGGAACTGCTGGAAGCCTTCCGGTACGAAAGCGGCAGACTGAAAGCGGTCGCGGCCAGATTGGTTGAGCTGTCGGGTCAATCCGGCGACCAGGAGGCGCTGCTGAAGACCATGGCACTTCAGCTGGATGAGATGATCGAGAAGCCGGATACGATTCCGCGCAGGTTGGAGGCCTACAAAACGAATACCGGCGGACTCGGAACATGGCTGCAGCAGGCAAGGGAGCAGCCGCTGGAGATCGACGCCCTCTATGTTGCATCAGCCGATGCCAAGCTGCCGAAGAGCGGAATGGGGGCGGCCGATAAGGTGAAGCATGAGGCGTCGACGTTCTTCAGCTCCTTCTTCATCGATTACAACAATATCGGTAACGTCACGGATAAGAAGAACCAGCGTTCGATCACCGTATGGATCGGCAGCGGCCGTGATCAGGCCAATACCATCAAGGCGATGATCGACGAGACCTTTACGCCGGAGACCGGCATCAACGTGAATCTGAAGCTGGTGAACATGGGGACGCTGCTCCCCGCCACTTTGTCGGGACAGGGACCGGAGGTGGCGATGCAGATCGGCAATGACCTCCCGGTGAACTTTGCCATGCGAAATGCCGCAGCGGACCTGACGCAATTCCCTGACTTCGAATCGGTGGCGGCCAGATTCCGGGACAGCGCCTTGGTGCCATACCGATACCGCAGCGGCGTATATGCGCTGCCGGAGACGCAAACCTTCAACATGATGTTCTACCGGAAGGACGTGATGGAGGAGTTGAGTCTTGAAGTTCCGAAGACTTGGGACGATGTGGCCAGCCTGCTTGCCGTATTGAACAAAAATCATATGCAATTCGGTCTTCCCGTCGTGGCGCAGGCACCGGATCAGTGGACTACGCTGCCGCCGAATTCGATGTATGCGGCGCTCCTGATGCAATCCGGCGGACAATTCTACCGCAACAACGGCCGGGAGTCGGATCTGGATTCCAAGAGCGGGCTGGAAGCATTTAAACAATGGACGGAGTATTACACCGACTACAAGCTGGAGCGGGAATACGATTTTGCGAACCGGTTCCGTACCGGACAGATGCCGATCGGCATTTCCGATTACACCACCTATAACCAGCTGTCGGTGTTCGCGCCGGAAATCCGCGGCGTATGGGGGTTCGCCCCCGTTCCGGGAACCGTTCAGGCGGACGGCACGATTGACCGCACCGTACCGAGCGGCGGCAGCGCCGTGCTGATGCTGGACGATGCGAAGGACAAGGATGCGGCCTGGGAATTCTTGAAATGGTGGACCAGCGATGCGACGCAGACGAATTTCGGCCGCGAAATGGAAGGGCTGATGGGCGCGGCGGCCCGCTATCCGACCGCCAACATCAAGGCGCTGGACAGTCTGCCGTGGCCGGTAGCCGACTACGAGAATTTGAAATCCCAATTTGAATGGGTTCAGGGAATACCCGAGGTGCCGGGCGGTTATTCGACGGGCAGGCATTTGTTCAATGCCTTCTATCGTGCGGTCATCAGCGGCATCGAGCCGCGGGAGGCCTTGATGGATTCGGTGCAGTATATTCACGACGAAATCCGAACCAAGCAAGCAGAGTTTGGCGAGCTGCAGGAATAGGGGGGGTCCAAATTGTTTAATGCCAGCCTTCAGGATCCTGAGGTTACGATGTCAGCCGCAATCCGCCCCGTCAAGCCGCAATCCTGGTGGAAGCGGAAGCTGGCGGAGATGAAGGCCAGCAAGCATTCCTATATTTTGCTTGCGCCTTATATGATCCTGTTCACGCTGTTTACCGTTTTTCCGGTCGTCATTTCGATGATTCTCAGCTTTACGTACTTCAATATGCTGGAGTTTCCGCGGTTTGTCGGCTGGGATAATTATACGCGCCTGTTCCTGGAGGACGATATCTTCCTGGTCGCGCTGAAGAACACGCTGCTCTTTGCCGCCATAACAGGACCCATCAGTTATTTGGCGTGCTTCCTGTTTGCCTGGGTCATCAATGAGCTGGGTCCGCGGCTGCGGGCGTTCATGACCCTGATCTTCTATGCGCCTTCGATCTCGGGGAACATTTACTTCATCTGGCTGATGATCTTCTCGGGCGACCGCTACGGCATAGCGAACGGCATGCTGATTAAGCTGGGCATCATATTGGAGCCGATCCAATGGCTGAAAACCGAAGCGATGATCATGCCGATTATCATTTTGGTCCAGCTGTGGCTCAGCCTAGGAACCGGCTTCCTGGCTTTCATCGCCGGACTTCAAACCGTGGATAAAACGCTCTACGAAGCGGGTGCCGTGGACGGGGTCCGCAACCGCTGGCAGGAGCTGTGGTTCATAACGCTGCCTTCGATGCGGCCGCAGCTTATGTTCGGCGCGGTCATCCAGCTTACGACATCGTTTGCCGTGGCCGACGTATCGATTGCGCTGGCCGGTTTCCCGAGCGTGAACTACGCGGCGGAAACCATCGTCACGCATCTCATCGATTTCGGCACGACGCGCTTCGAGATGGGTTTTGCGTCGGCGATTGCGACCGTGCTGTTCATTCTGATGGTGGGAACCAACCTGATCGTCCAAAAATTGCTGCGCAAGGTAGGTGAGTAGACGCGTGAGGGTTACATACGAACTTCCGAAAAAACGGGACGGCCGCCTGCTGAACGTCAGGCTTAAAGCTCGCAGCAAACGGGTAAACCGCTCGTTCATGGGGACCTTCTCCCTGTTTGCGCTGCTGGCGGTGTTCGGCGCTTTCATGGCGCTGCCCCTGGTGTACGCCATCAACAACGCGTTCAAACCGCTGGACGAAATTTTTCTGTTCCCGCCGACGCTGTTTGTCCGCAATCCGACATGGAATAACTTTTCCGATTTGATCAATCTGCTCGGCCAGTCCTGGGTACCGTTCTCGCGGTATATCTTCAATACGGTTTTCATAACCGGGGTCGGCATTGTCGGTCATGTGGTCTTTGCATCCGCGGCGGCTTATCCGCTGGCCAAACACAAGTTTCCGGGCAAGGTATTCCTCTTCCAGGTCGTCGTGCTATCGCTGATGTTCACGCCGGTCGTTACGGCAACGCCGAATTATATGATCCTGTCGTGGCTGGGGCTCATCGACACCTATTGGGCTGTCATTATACCGGCTTTCGGCTATTCGCTAGGGTTATATCTGATGAAGCAGTTCATGGAACAGATACCGGATGCCCTGCTGGAAGCGGCCAAAATCGACGGAGCGAGCGAATACCGGATCTTCTGGTCCATCGTGATGCCGAACGTGAAGCCGGCGTGGCTCACGCTGATCATATTGCTGTTCCAGATCCTGTGGGGAACCGACGGCAACGGCTTTATTTACAGCGAACAGCTTAAGACCCTGCATTATGCATCCAATCAGATCATTCTGGGCGGTATTTCCCGGGCCGGCGCAGGCGCCGCAGTGGCAGTCATCCTGATGAGTGTGCCGATTGTGCTCTTTCTGTTCTCGCAGAGCCGAATCATCGAGACGATGGCGACCTCCGGGATGAAGGATTAGGGAGGGGGATCAGATGTCAGCGAAAAAATGGTTGCTAACTCTCGCGGCGGCCTCCCTGACGCTTACCGGCCTGATGCCGGGGAGCGTCTCCGCCAGTGCTCCATACGAGAGCTATATCTACAATTATTGGGAGGAAACGGTTGCCGTGCCTGCCGCTTATTTGCCGGAACGCGCCATTACGGGGAAGGAGCTGGGCATTGGAGATTTTTTGGATCCGAGCGATATGCATGTGTCGGACGCCGGAAACATCTACGTGCTGGACAGCGGCAACAAACGGATCATCGTCCTGGACGATACGTGGAACGTGATCCGGGTGATTGATTCTTTCATGAACGAAGGGAAAGAGGACGGTTTTGCAAATCCTGCCGGCATCTTCATCGACGGGGATGAGCAAATCTATGTTGCGGATACGGACCATCAACGGGTTGTCGTGTTGACGGCGGAAGGGTCGCTTGTCCGTATCATGGAGCAGCCGGAGTCGGATGTGCTGCCTCAAGGCTTTCAATTCATTCCCCTGAAAGTAGCGGTGGATGAAGCCAAACGGGTATTCGTCGTAGCCCGCGGCGTTTACGAAGGCATTATGCAGTTCGAGGAGGACGGTACCTTTCTCGGCTACGTCGGAACGATTAAAGTAAAGCGCGATTATGGCGATTATTTCTGGAGATTGGTATCGACGAGGGCGCAGAAAGCCCAGATGAGACTGTTCATCCCGACCGAGTTCTCCAATTTGGATATGGACGGGAAGGGGTTCGTCTATGCCACGAATATTGACGTCGGATCCAGGGAACCGATGAAACGCCTCAACCCGTCGGGAGAGGATGTGCTAAAGCGCTTCGGCTACTTTCCGGTTGCAGGAGATATGTATTATCGAAGAACGGTGGGGCCATCCAAGTTCGTTGATATTAAGGTGCTCGGCGACGGGATGTACAGCGCGCTGGACTCTACCCAAGGACGCGTTTTCACATACGACGAGACCGGCAATCTGCTGTTCGTATACGGCGGCATCGGGAATCAGCTGGGCCTATTTAAGACGCCGGCGGCGATTGAACGGCTCGGAGGCCGTCAGCTTGTGCTGGACCGGGGAAAGGCAAGCATCGTCATGTTCGAGCCGACCGAGTTCGGGAAGCAGGTTAACCTTGCCGTCCGCCACCATTACCGGGGAGAAGACGCGGAGGCGGAAAGGTATTGGGAACGGGTTCTTCAGCTCAATGCGAACTATGACATCGCTTATATCGGCATCGGGAAAGCGAAGCTCATGAAGGGGGAGAACAGGGAAGCCCTTAAGTATTTTGAGCTGGGCATGGACCGCAAGAATTATTCCGTGGCGTATAAACGATATCGCAGGGAGGTCATGAAGGAGCATTTTGGCACCTTTTTATCGGCAGGGACCGGAAGCCTGCTGCTCTACGCGGTCTATAGAACGGTAAGATACCGAAAGCAGAGGAGGGAAGGAAAGCATGAAGCAGGACTATCTTAAATTCCCCCTTCATTTGATCGTTCACCCCTTCGACGGATATTGGGACCTGAAGTACGAAAACCGGGGACGGCTCGGGGTCGCTTATCTGGTATTGGCGCTCGTGGTCATTGCCACGATTCTGCAGCGGCAGTATGCGGGATTTCTGGTCAACTACAATGATCCGCGGACGCTGAGCAGCATCGACGAACTGATATTTAACGTCCTCCCGTTCTTCCTGTGGTGCGTCTCCAACTGGTCGGTCACCACGCTCATGGGCGGTGAAGGGAGGTTTAATGAGATCGTGATGGCCAGCGCATATGCCCTCATTCCGATGGTTCTGATCTATCCGCCCATAACGCTGGCGAGCCGTTTTATGGTCCAGGAAGAGACCGTGTTCTATTATCTGCTCACATTGGTAGCGGCGATCTGGTTTATCGGGCTGCTCTTTGTCGGTACGATGACGGTCCACCAATACTCGGCCGGCAAAACGGTCGTCACGATGTTTCTGAGCCTGATCGTCATGGGCATTATCGTATTTCTGGGCACGCTCGTCCTGAGCATGCTGCAGCAGCTTTACACGTTCGTTGTCAACGTTTACCGAGAGATCATTTTCAGGCAATAAGGAGGCCGTAGGCCGTGAAAAGAAGAAAATGGCTGTACACGGTGCTTGCATGTACCGTAATAACGTGCATGGCTGCGGGCTTTCTGATCTATGTGAACCGGGGAGCGCCGGCGGTTGACGTCGCTGCGTACAGTGCTGCGGCGACCGAGACGGCGCAGGGCAGGGAGCTCTCCGCCCTGAACGATTTGACAGGCGGCGTGCCCGGCATGGATCTGGTAGCGGAAACGGAGGCGCTTGCGCTGTACTATCATCCGGACACGACCGAGGTTGCGGTGCGGGATAAGCGGAGCGATACGGTATGGTACAGCAATCCGCCAGACCGGATGGAGGATGGAATTGCTTCGCCTTTTGAAAAAGAAGTGCTGTCTTCGCAATTGACGCTGACGTTCCGGGATGGGATCGGCACGCTTGAGACCTATCCGAATTATACGTGGAGCGTGATGAACGGGAACTATACGGCGGAAGCCTTGGACAACGGCGTTCGCGTCACGTATACGCTGGGAGATGTCTCGCTCGGGATCGACGCCTTGCCGAAATACATTTCGCAGGACCGGCTGCAGGAGAAGGTGGTCAGCAAGCTGGATGCGTCATTGGCCAGATACGTGCAGGCCCGGTATTACCCCATGAAGGATAACCCTGCAATGCTGGAGCGCCTGGACGACCAGATCAAGAAGGAACTAGTGCTGAAAAAAATGCTTGGCGCGTTCGAGCAGGCCGGCTACACCGCGGAGGATCTTGCCTATGATAACGAAGCGGGCGGAGGAACGGCCGAAAGCGCCTCTTCGAAGCCGCAGTTCAAGATTCCGCTCGAATACCGGCTGGAAGAGGATTCGCTTGTCGTTACGATACCGCTTGACCAGGTAAAGGAAAGCGAGAGTCACCGCCTGCGCAGCGTGGAGCTGCTTCGCTATTTCGGCGCGGCGGGATCGAAGGCCGAGGGTTATATGCTGGTGCCGGACGGCAGCGGCAGCCTGATCCATCTGAATAACGGCAAAGTGAAGGAAGAACAGTACGTGCAGCGTATTTACGGCACCGATCCGAATCATAACAGCAGCAGCCGCGGACAGGTGGCCGAGCAGGCGAGGATGCCCGTGTTCGGCATGAAAAACGGGGACGGTGGCTGGTTTGCCGTCATTGAAGAAGGCGACGCCATCGCGAGCGTGTCCGCGGACATCGGCGGGAAGCAGAACTCGTACAATCATGTATTCAGCAGCTTTGCCGTGCGCGGCGAGGATATGCTGGAGCTTTACACCGGAAGTACGGTGCAGGAAATCCAGCTGTTGAATGACAAGCTGTACAACGGGAAGCTGTCCGTCAAATACCGTTTCCTGTCTGGCGAAGAGGCCAGCTACTCCGGCATGGCCCGCTTGTATCAGGAAACGCTTGCGAAGGAAAGCAAGCTGGTTCCCTTGGAAGAAGCGGAGGGCATTCCGTTCTATCTCGATATGCTGGGAAGCGTGGATAAACGGAGATCTTTTCTGGGCGTACCGTATGATGCCGTCGTCTCCATGACCACCTTCGAGCAGGCAGGCGAGATCGCCGCTCTTCTGCATGGCGAGGGCATCGCCAATCTCCGAATGCGTTACCTCGGCTGGTTTGGGCAAGGCGTCCATCACAAAACCCCGGTGAAGGTAAAGACGGACAGCGTTGTCGGAAACGCCGCCGAGTTGAAGGCATTGTCCAAGCAATTGCAGGCCGCCGGCGGCGGGCTGTATCCGGATGTTGCCTTCCAGCATGTCTACCATGACGATGGGGCGTTCACGCCGTCATCCGATGCCTCCCGTTTCGTGACCAGGGAGACGGCAGCGCTGCATCCGTATGACCGGAACACGAACCGGATGAACTCGTCTTACGGCACGTACAACCTGATGTCGCCGGCGAAGCTTCCCTATTACGTGGAACGGTTCACAGGGCAATATGAACGGTTTGGCATAGGGGCCGTGTCATTGCGGGACCTGGGCGATGTCCTGAGCTCCGATCACCGGGTGCAGCGGGTGGTTTTCCGAGAAACCGCGAAGTTTATCGTGACCGATCAGCTGAAAGCGCTGCACGAGGCATACCCGGAGACGATGGTTTCCGGTGCTAATGCTTACAGCTGGCCATATGCGGGCCACGTGCTCGATGTCCCGACGTCGAGCAGCGGATTCGGGCTGACGGATGAAGCCGTGCCGTTTTATCAAATGGTCATTCACGGCTACCTGGATTATGCGGGAGCAGCCGTCAATAACCTGAATGAGCAACATTTGCGCAAAGCGCTCCTGCAGTCGCTGGAATTGGGAACGGCTCCGCATTTCCTATGGTCTTATGAACAAAGCTCGAAGCTGAAGTATACGCGTTTCGATGACATGTACTCCACGCATTACAAGGATTGGCTCGAAGAAGCCGTTTCCTTGTACCAAGAGCTGAACGAGGTGCTGGCGCCGATCCGGACGCAGCGAATGGTGGAGCATAAGCGGCATGAAGACGGCGTGGTGGAAGTAAGATACGAGAACGGCGCCTCGATTCTGATCAATTATACCGACCAAGCGGTTGATGTTAACGGGGTCCTGGTGGGACCGCAAAATTACGCTGTAGGTGGTGACCGGGCATGAAAATGAGATTGTCCCTGACTCAGAAAAGATCCATGCTCGGCCTCCTCTTCATCGCGCCATGGCTGATCGGCTTTATCTTTTTGTTTGCCGGGCCTCTGTTTCAGTCCATTTTGTTCAGCATCAGTAAATTGAACATCTCTCCCACGGGCTATGAGCTGGAGCCGGTAGGTTGGAGCAATTTCAACACCGCGCTGTTCGTGGACGCGAACTTCAACCGGATCTTGACGGAATCGATACTGGGCATGGTGGTGGACGTTCCGCTGATCTTGTTTTTCAGTCTGTTCTCGGCGGTTCTGCTGAATCAGAAATTCCGGGGGAGAGCCCTTGCGAGAGCGATCTTGTTCCTGCCGGTCATCCTGGCATCAGGCGCGATTTCGGCAGCGGAAACCTCGGGTCTGATCAATCTGGTCGGAAATGCGACGGTGGCGGAGGAGCTTGGGCAAGCCTCCGGGCAGTTCAACGTGCTATCGATGGTGCGTATCTTATCCGAGGCCGGATTTCCCATTACCGTAACCGAGTATATTATCGGGGCGGTCATGAGGATCTACGATATTATCAGCAGCTCGGGCGTGCAGATTCTGATCTTCCTTGCCGCCCTGCAGGCCGTCCCGGGCTCGATGTACGAGGTCGCCAAGATTGAAGGGGCTACCGCTTATGAATCGTTCTGGAAAATCACGTTTCCGATGGTGAGCCCGCTCATCCTGACAAATATGATTTATACCATCATCGATTCGTTCGCGGACAGCACCGTGACCCGAACGATTTATGAGACGGCCTTCAAAACGCAGAATTTCGGGCTCAGTGCCGCGATGGCGTGGCTGTATACCATCGTTATCAGCTTGCTGCTGGTGTTGATGGGAATCATCGTCTCAAGGAAAACCTTTTATCAAAACTAATGGCAAAGAGATTCCTGACTGACGGGTGCAGGAAAAAAGGAGGTCCTTATGGCATCGATTCGGGATCGCTCGGACGAAACGGCTCAGGAACGACTGAACCGGTTCAAGTACAAGGCGCTGCCGATTCTGTGGTCAGCGTTCCGTTATCTGCTGATCATCGGCATCACATTCATCATCATCTATCCGATCATCACCAAGTTCTCCGTCGCGTTCAAAGACAAACAGGATATTTATAACCCGACGATTTACATGATTCCGGTGCATTTCACATTGGATAATTTCAAAATCGTGCTTGACCTGCTGGATTACTGGCCGCTGCTGCTGAACACGATGATTTACGTATTCATCACAATGCTGCTGACCACGATGTCGACGGCTCTTGCCGGGTATGGCTTTGCCAGGTTCACCTTTCCGGGAAGCAATCTGCTGTTCGGCCTGGTGGTGCTGACGATCCTGATCCCGATGAGCACGCTGATGGTGCCGATGTATTTGCATTTCCGCAGCTTTGACATTCTGGGGCTGGTTCACTTGATCACCGGAAGGGAGGGCATCAACCTGCTGAACAGCTACTGGCCATCGATCATTACATCGGCCACGGCCACCGGGCTTAAGGCCGGACTGTTCATTTATATCTTCCGCCAATTTTTCCGGGGGCTGCCCAAGGAGATTGAGGAGGCGGCGCTAATTGACGGGGCAGGCGGGATTAAGACGTTTTTTGCGATCATGCTTCCCAATGCGATTCCGCCGCTCATTACGGTGACGCTGTTCTCGTTCGTCTGGCAGTATAACGACACCTTCTATACCTCGCTCTTTATGAGCGAACAATCCCTCATGCCGCTGAAGATCGCTTCGCTGCCGGCGGACGCCAACCAGTTTCTCCCGGCTCTGATGGGGCTCGGTTCATCGGCCAAGGCCGATCCGAACTATGTGGCACTTGTAGTGGATACGGGGATTTTGCTGGCCATTCTGCCGCTGATCGGATTGTATCTGTTCGTGCAGCGCCATTTTGTGGAGAGCGTGGAGCGTACGGGGGTTGTCGGGTAGAGGCTGCAGCAGGACAGGTGCAATCCCGAAGGAGGCGTATCGTGTCGCAGGACGGTTTTTGTGCTTGCTGGATAGGTATGCCGCAGGAATCGGGCTGTGCCATTGATGCGACGGATGGAGGAAAATCGTAGGATCTTTCATCCATTCGCAATTACAGGATAGGAGTGAATCGCATGACAAAAGCAAGCAGCAGCCGCTATGAGGTCCGGCCGGACTTGATCAACCCGTCCGCTTCGAATGAAGCGAAACGGTTAATGGGTTATCTGTGCAGCATTTACGGCAAGCGGATGCTGACCGGGCAGCAGATTGGCGTTGTGTCAACGCCGGAGTTCGAGATGATCCGCGAGGTCACGGGAAAATACCCGGCCGTCGGCGGGTTCGATTTCATGAATTACTCCCCGTCCCGGGTGGAGCGCGGAGCCGAGCGTCAAGATACGGATCTGGCGATGAAGTGGTGGGACCGCGGCGGGATCGTGACCTTCTGCTGGCATTGGAATGCCCCGAAGGATCTGATCGATTTGCCGCCGGACCGGACCTGGGGCCGAGGCTTTTATACCAATGCGACAACCTTTGATATCGCACGGGCGATGTCGGAGCCTTCATCGGAGGAGTACTGTCTTATCATCCGGGATATCGATGCGATCGCTGCCGAGCTCAAGCGTCTACAGGATGCCGGCATTCCGGTGCTGTGGAGACCGCTTCACGAGGCATCGGGCGGATGGTTCTGGTGGGGAGCCAAAGGCCCCGAGCCTTGCATCGCGCTTTGGAAGCTGATGTATGAGCGGATGACGCATCACCACGAATTGAACAATCTGATCTGGGTATGGAACGGGCAGCACAAGGATTGGTATCCTGGCGATTCCTACGTCGATATTATCGGGGAGGACATTTATCCGACTGCCCGGGATTACGGCTCGCAATTCGAGCGGTTCAACACCGCTGTATCGTATACGGATGCGGTTAAAATCATTGCGCTGACCGAGAACGGTGTCATACCCGACCCCGATCTCATGCAGGAGGACGGATGCCCGTGGGCATGGAATTGCACGTGGTATGGAAACTTTGTGTTCACAGGGGAAGGGAATAACCGAAGGTATTCAGAAGAGTATACGGATGAGTTGCAGCTGATCCGAACCTATCATCATCCGTTTACGGTCACGCTGGATGAACTTCCGGATCTGAAAGGCTGACGGCTTGATCTGCAAGGCATGCCGATTATAGGCCGCTGTCGCTCGCCAGGAAGCTGATCGTGGAGAACGAGCTGATGTGCGGAAGAAATCACATCTGGTATGAAGTATGACCCGAACCGCATCAAAATCAATATATAAAGATGGAGAGAGACGATCATGAATTTTAACGTTATGACTTTAGATCAATGGAAATTCAAGGCTTGCGACGAATCCGAATGGCTTCCGGCCCAGGTGCCGGGCTGCGTTCATACCGACCTGCTGAAGAATGGCATCATCCCCGATCCCTTCTACGGGACGAATGAGCATGACCTGCAGTGGATCGATAAGAAGGATTGGGAATATGAGACGTCGTTTGATTTGGATTCGAATCTGAGCACCCAATCCCGCATCGAACTCGTATTCGACGGATTGGATACCTACGCGGACGTATTCGTGAACGGGGCGAAGGTGCTTTCCGCCGATAATATGTTTCGTTCATGGCGCATCGATGTGAAATCGCAGCTCAAGGATTCGGGAAATGTGATGAAGATCCGCTTCCGTTCCCCTATCCAGGAGGATCTGCCGAAGCTTGAGAAGCTCGGATATCCACTGCCTGCTTCGAATGACCAGTCCGAGGTTGGCGGGATGGGCGACCAGAAAGTGAGTATTTTTGCCCGGAAAGCGCCTTATCATTATGGATGGGATTGGGGACCGCGTTTCGTGACCAGCGGGATCTGGCGGGAGGCTAGGCTCGAGGCTTGGTCCGGAGTCAGGCTGGATGATTTGTTTATTCGCCAGGATGAGGTTACGGCAGAGATGGCCAGGGTTACGGCCGTTGCCACCATTGCAGCGGAGCAAGCTTGGCAAGGCGTGCTTCGGGTAAGTGCGGGCGGCCAGACATGGGAACAGGATGTTCGGCTGGAAGAAGGCCGTCATTCGGTTGAATTGAGCCTTGCGCTTGCGGAGCCGAAGCTGTGGTGGTGCCGCGGCCTGGGCGAGGCCCATCTCTATTCGTTCCATGCCGAGCTGGCGGAAGCGGAACGGACCGTTGCGGAGAAAAAGGTTCGAACCGGTCTGCGCAGCGTCAAGCTGGTACGGGAGCAGGATAGCCGCGGCACATCCTTTTACTTCGAGCTCAACGGCACGCCTGTGTTTGCCAAGGGAGCGAACCATATCCCGAACGACAGCTTCATAACGGAAGTGACGGCGGAACGCTACCGCCATGAAATCGCGTCCGCAGCGGAGTCGAACATGAATATGCTGCGCGTATGGGGCGGCGGTATTTATGAAGAGGACGTCTTTTACGATCTGTGTGATGAATACGGGCTCATGGTATGGCAGGATTTCATGTTTGCTTGCAGCATGTATCCAGGCGACGAGGCGTTTCTGGAGAACGTGCGGCTGGAAGCGGAGGAGAACCTGGTCCGTCTGCGGAATCACCCGAGCATCGTGCTCTGGTGCGGCAACAACGAGATTGATTCCGCTTGGGCGCACTATGAAGAGAAGGGCGGCTGGGGCTGGAAGCAGGACTATACCGAGGAGCTCCGCGAAAAGATCTGGAGCGACTACGAAAAAGTATTCCACGAAATTCTTCCTGAGGCCGTAACCGGTTATGCTCCGGGAGCGGAGTATTGGCCTTCATCCCCGTTGGTATCACTCAGCCATGACAAGGAGCAGCATGCCAATCCTTCCACAACGAGCGGAGATATTCATTACTGGGGCGTGTGGCATAACACGGAGCCGTTTGATAACTACAACGTTTACGTCGGCCGATTTATGAGCGAATACGGGTTCCAGTCTTTCCCGGAACCGAAAACAGTGCGGACGTATGCGGAAGATCGCGATATGGAGCTGGAGTCGAAGGTCATGCTGGCTCATCAGAAGAACGGTGCCGGCAACCGCTTGATCAAGAGTTACATGGATCAATATTATAACGAGCCGAAGGATTTCGAGGCGTTCCTGTACATGAGCCAGATCCAGCAGGCCGAGGCGATGAAGACGGCGATCGAAGCCCATCGCCGCAACAAGCCGTATTCCATGGGCACGCTGTATTGGCAGATGAACGACTGCTGGCCGGTCGCTTCGTGGGCAGGCATGGATTACCTCGGCAGATGGAAGGCGCTGCAGTACGTGGCCAAGCGCTGCTTCCGGGATGTCAGTCTCTCGGTCGAATCCAAGCAACAGGAGATTCGGGTTCATCTCGTATCCGATATTTCAGAAGCGGTTCAGGGCACGCTGAAGGTTCAGTTATTCGATTTTAACGGAAAAGAGCTCTATGGATCCGAGCAGCCGATCCGTGCGGAAGAGCAAGCGTCGCTCGTTGTATTCCGGGCTGCGGCCGATGAGCTGCTCCGCGGGCATGATCCATCCGAGGTCGTGCTGCTGGCGCAATGGCTTCAGGATGATGTCGCGGTTGACAGCAAAACATTCTATTTCGTGAATGACAAGCATCTTCGTCTGCACAGTCCGACCATCAGCGTAAAAGAAGTCGAAGGAAGCGATGGTACGGCGTTTGTGCTGGAGAGCAGCGTGCTTGCCCGCCACGTATGGCTGTCCGCCGAAGCGGAAGGCTTCTACAGCGATAACTTCTTTGACCTGATTCCGGGCATCCCGGTGATCGTATCCTTCAGCAGCCGAAATAACGGAGAGCAGGCATTTGTACCAGGCAAGCCGGGCCGGGCCGAGGTTCGGTCCATGGCCGATTGCATCGATCCGTCAATGGTGCTGACCGTGTAATTCATCCCTGCAATCATTGGCTAAAAGAGCCGCCCCTACAACCGATTCCGGTGCAGGGGCGGCTTTGTTTGTCTTTAACGGAGCCATGAATTTGATACTGAAACGGCAAACCATTTCTTTGTTGGCTTCATCATAAGCGGGGGATTCCGGGGGGGCGACACCTTGATCTCGATATACCTTTATTATGTGATAAAGGGATATGCCAAGAGTTTCTGATACAGGTCGAATGGGGGCGGATGTCAGCAAATAAAAAGAAGTCCGGTGCGCTGCTATCAGTTATTCTAGGTTTGTACACATCCTGTTGGACATGCTCATACCCATAAGCAAAACCCATAAGCAAAGATCGGGAAGGAGACGGATCATGAAAAAACAAGTTTTGTTCATTCATAGTGCCGGCCCCCAAGGCAACCGCCAAGGAAGCAGCGGCTTGATCGACCATTTACAAGAACAGCTGGGTGAAGCTTATCATGTCTTATCTCCCGGCATGCCGGATCCGGATTACGCTCTGTGGAAAGCGCAGATTGCCAATGAAATCAAGGCATTGAATGGAGAGGTGCTGCTGGTAGGTCATTCCCTCGGCGGCTCCGTGCTACTGAAATATCTTTCGGAAGAAGACTGCCAGCTAACCGTCTCTGGACTGTTTTTGATCGCCGCCCCCTATTGGGGCAAAGACGATGATTGGCGGAGTGAAGATTTTAGATTGCCTGATTCTTTCGTCACCATGCTGCCTCGCATATCCAGTCTGTTCCTGTACCACAGCCGCCACGATCCCGTGGTGCCTTTCGCGCACGCTCAGCACTACGCGAAGCAACTCCCCCAAGCTGTCACCCGAGAATACGAGGGCGACGATCACTATTTCTGCGAGGGCTTGCCCGAGCTTGTAGATGATATCAAGCGCCTGTAATCCAAGGCATCAATCTTGGTAAGCCCCCCTGTATATGTTAATTACAGAGGGGCTTCCTCTCACTCCCCCCTCCCCAAAAAAAGGCGAGAGTAGCTGCGCCGCGGCTATCATTCGTCCCTTTTTATGGCTAATGTGAGATGTATCGAAACATGAGCTAACAACGGACTACTTAAGGTAGCGCTCCAGCGGAGAAGGCGGAATGATTCTGGAGAAGCGAAGCGGTCTCCTTTGCCCCCGGATTTTTACTTTGGCCCATTCATTCATAGAAATCTGGGGGCAACAGAGATCGGAAGAATCATCCGCATGCGGAGCGATGCAAAGAACTACCCGTTCCATTGCGCTGCTATTGGAGCAAGAAGTGGCGCATATAAACCTCGCATCAAAAAAGACGACATCAGCTTTTCGCTAATGTCGTCCTCTTTTTTACTTGCTCGCTTTATATGCGTTCAAGAATTCCTTCACCTTCGCCGGATCGGCTACCAGCTCGTTGCCGGTTTTGACGATTGGGCTGACGGTGGAGTAGGCTTTGATTTTGTTGTTGTTGTAGTAGGCCAGGATTTCATCCTGGTTGATCGAGTAGAGCACCGCTCTTCTCAGATCGTCGCTTGTTGCCACATCACGGTTCTTCGTGTTGAACAGCAGGTAGGATACGGCGTTGCTTTCGATCGTTTGCAGCTTCAGCTTGCTGTCGCCTTTCACTACGTCGTATTTCGTTTCCGGCACGCCGTAGTACAGGTGGATTTCGCCGCTGCGCAGTGCGGAGAGCGTGCTGTCCGCATCTTTGATAAAGCGTACTTTCACTTGCTCGATTTTCGGTTCATGCTCCGTGCCCTTCATGTAGCCAGGGTTTTTGAAGAAGGTGGCTTCATAGTCATTCTTGGAAGACAGGATATACGGACCGCTCGCATACAGCGTGTTGTTGTATTTATCGCCTTCGGTTACCGTGTTTTGGTCGCCGTAAGGAATGTCTTTGTTCACGTCGAATTTCTCAACGTCATACGTGTTGATGGATTCAACTTGCTTCTTCGATACGATACCGGCCGATTGGTGAGCCAGGTAGTTCAATACTTGCGGGAACGGCTCGGTTGTCGTCAATTTAATGACTTGGTACTTACCGTCTTTGGTGCTTGCTTGATTCTTGTCGCCCACGAGGGAAGCGATCTTGGTATCCAAGCCGGCTTCCAGCGCTTCCTTGACGCTTTCGCTGCCGCCAGAAACCTTGGTGTTTTCCAGTGCGCTCAGGTCGGTTACGGCTTCAACGGTGTTGATGTGCTCGTGAAGCGTGTAGGTACGATGATCAGGCACCGAATTTTTGTCTTTCGCTCTGTTCATGGAGAAGATGACATCGTCCGCGCCTACGCGCTCGCCAGAATCTTCTGCTTTTTTATTCGTGATTTTTGCAAAGTTAATGTCGTCTCTAAGAATGAAGTAGTACTCCGAGTTGCCTTCGCCGATGGCATGGTTATAAGACAGCGAGCCTTCGGACGTGATCTTGTCATCGTCGGTCAGGTTGATCAGACGTACGTTCATGTTGGTGTTGATGATGTTGATGGAACCGTCGTTGCCCTTGATCGGGTCAAGCGAAGTCAGTTCAGAGATTGATTGGGACAGAATCAGCGGCTGCGTCGCACGCTTGGATTGGTCTTTGAAATCAACGGCTTCCCAAGGCAGGGAACGGGATTTCGAAAGACGAACGGAATTCTCATCCAGGACATCCTTGTTGAACGCTTGGCTCTTCAGGGAAATGTACAATGGAGCAATGTAAGCTTTGTCCGTTACCAGACGTTGTTCCAGCTGCTTGTAAGTCTGAGCGGCGTCTTCCGGCGTTTGCGTGGCCGCTTGGTCGATCAGCTTGTCCACTTCCTCGTCGGACATAATGCTGTAGTCGCCGCCGGTTTTGAAGAGGGAACGAACGGCATAGTCGGGGTTACCCGTGACGGTTGTCCAGCTCGACAGCGCGATGTCGTAATTGCCGGCATCCTGCTGTGCCTTGAAGCTGCCGTAGTCCGGCTGCAGATTCAGCTTCACGTTGAAGCCGTTCTTGGTGAGCTGGTCGCGAATGATGTTGACATCGGATTCGTTAGAGCTCATGCCAAGCAGCTCAATATTAACAGCGGATGTGTCTGTAGCTGTATCCGCTGGTTCTTGCTGATTTTGCTGTGCATCATCTTTGGTTGTTACGTTGCATCCGGCCAGTACGATGACTAGCGAGAGGAACAATAACAGCAAGGAACTTTTTTTCATTGGTGATACCCTCCTGAGTTGTATATATATAAAATATTTTTTGAAACCAACGTTAGTGTGCCGGCACGAAATGCCTTAATCCAGCTTTGGATCGAGCGCATCCCGCAGTCCGTCGCCCAGAAAGTTGAAGGACAGGACAAGCGCGATGATGGCCAGACCCGGATAAATCGCCAGGTACGAATGCGTCTCAAGGTACGTGCTTCCGATTTTCAGGATATTCCCCCATTCCGGGATATGCGGCTCGACGCCGAGACCCAGATAACTCAAGCTGCTCGTCGAAATGACGGCTGCACCAATGGTTAACGTCGATTTGACGATCATGGGCGCAAGCGAGTTGGGAACGATATGCTTGAAAATGATCGAAAAATTGCTCGAGCCGAAAGCTCTGGCCGCATCGACGTACTCAAAGGTGGAAACCAGGAGCACATTCGCCCTCATGGTTCTTGCATAAGTCGGTATAGCCCCTACGCTGAGCGCCAGAATGAGGTTGACGGTATTGGCTCCGAATGCGGCAATGATCGCAATGGCGAGCAGGATGCCCGGAATGGCGTACAGCACGTCCAGCAATCGCATGATGACGTTGTCGGTATGGCGGCCATAGTAGCCGGAGACGGCACCGAGAATGCCACCGATGACAACCGGAATCGCCGTAGAAGCGAATCCGACGATCAGCGAGATGCGGGCCCCGAATACGATCCGGGAGAACAAATCCCGGCCGAAGTTGTCCGTACCGAACGGGTACGCCAGGCTTGGCGGCTGCAGGATGGCGCTGTAGTTGTTATCGATCGCAATGCTGTAATCGAAGGTAAACAGACTGGTCACCGACAGGCAGAACAGGAAGATGACGAAGAACAGTCCGGACATGGCCGTCGAATTGGCAGTAAGCTTTACCCATACGTCGCCCCAGCGGGTCATCGCGGGATTGCCGTTCTTGCGGATCTTCGCAAGCAGGTTGATGCCGAGCACCAAAGCAAAAATATTGCCCGTTGCCGCAGTCAGAATGATCGGAAAAGCAAGCCAGGTCAATGCCGGATGGGCATAATTCGATTTTACGCACCTGGCAACGAGGATAAGCGCAATCAGCTGAACGACGGCTATAACCAGAAGCACGGCCATGGCCGGCAGGAACGTATTCGAGACGTAAGGCTTGAACAGATTCAGCGCCGATATCGCGATGGCAAACAGCTGGGTTAACAGCATGTAAACGGCAATCGTATATTCGGGAGGCTTCTGTTTTTTGATCAGATTGAAACCGAACGTGACGGTAAACAGATTCCCCGTAACGATGCTCAGCAGCTGAACGTAACCCAGGATCCTGGTCGAGCGCCGGATTTCTCCGTCCCTTTGAAGATCCCTTCGGATCAGCAGCGTAATGATGATCTGTATGATCGTAAACAGTGCATATGCCGCAAAGGCGGCGAACACCCACGGTTTGATGGTTCCCCCAGTGAAATCAAAGCTGTTCAGAAGCAGGATCACCGTTAAGGTCAGAGAGATAACCCATGTGAAGCTGGCTTGACTGTACTCGTGTGAGGATTTCAGCTGGTGTTTGGTTTCTGGTTTGGAAAGAAGCTTCTTAATCATGAGTACACCTGCTTTAGTATTGTTTCATCTTGGACCTGATCCGTGGATCGAAGAATGCATATAAGATATCAATGATGACGTTCACGAGCGATATGGTGATAGCGGTGTAAACCACGCCGCCCATGATGGCCGGGATATCAGGGATAAATTGTTTATCCACGATGTAGCTGCCGATACCGCTGATGTTGAACACCTTCTCCGTAACGGCGGAACCGCCGAGCATCCCGCCGAACTGAAGTCCGATGACGGTAATGATCGGAATGATGGCATTGCGGACAGCATGCTTCATCAGAATGGTGCGCTTGCCGAGCCCCTTCGCTCTGGCTGTGATCATATAATCTTCATTAATGACTTCCAGCGTGGAGGAGCGCGTCATTCGGGCCACCGAAGCGGTAAGTCCCGTCCCGAGCACGATCACCGGCATGATCATGGACAGCCAGTTCTCCGGATTGAAGGTGGCGGGCAGCCACTGCAGCTTGATCGAGAAATTCAGAATGAAGATCAGTCCCTGCCAGAAGTTCGGAATGGACAGCCCGATCAGCGCGATGAACATAAACGTATAGTCAAAGAACGAATTCGGTCTCGTGGCCGAGATAATCCCGATCGGCAATGCGATCGCAATCGCGATGATCAACGAAATGACCGTAAGCGTCAGCGTGATCGGAAACTTTCTGGCGATGCTGGAGGTAATCTCTTCGTTGCCCGAGAAGGATTTGCCGAGATCGAAATATGCGATGCCTTTAATGTTGTTCCATAGCTGCGTCAGATAGCCCTGATCGAGTCCGTGCATTTTGTTGAAAGCCGCGATCTGTTCCGGCGTTGCCGTCTCGCCCAATATGTTGGCCGCGGGGTTAAACGGCGACAAGTGAAGAATCGTAAAGACGAGCACCGCTACGCCAAAGATAACGAATACCGTCATCACGAGTCTCTCCAAGATATATTTCAGATAGGGATTGCTGTACAAAAAAATAAGGATGTACATCAGCAAGCCCGGAATAAGTGATATAATGAAGAACAACGGGTTCTCGATGAGAGAACCGAAGGTATCGGCCAAAGTCAGCCGTTTGCGATTGTTCAGCTTCAGGTCCTTGGCGGTCCGATCCTTAAGGACTTCACGGAACCTTGCCTCTGCGATCTTGTCGACTTCCTGCTTGAGCTGAGCCTCGCTGATGGTTTGCTTGAAAAACTCATGCTTGCGTTTCTGCTGCTCCATCATCTCGGAGCGAAGGGCCTCCAGATATCCGGCGGCCAGCATCTCGCTGCGTATGCGGTTCTCAGCCGCCGCGTAGTCATCCTTCTTTCGCTGGACCAAATAAAATAGGAAGACCACGAGATTCACGGGCGCTCCCAATAATAATAGTAAGTATCTATAAGAAGGATTCAGAAGGATCTTACTGTATGTGCTGCTTATCGAACTTATGAGTCTGTTTGGTCTTGCTGCTTCTGTCCCCCCCATAAGGTGCCTTTCCTCCTTGTTTCAAATTGCATTATTCCGAGTGATATAGTATATTTTATTTTAGCCTATTTTAAAAGTCAATAGATTATAAGAGTTGTAGAGTATATTACTTTAATGACATAAGCATAATGGCAGGTGAGCAGAGTTGGAACCGATATTGCAGGTTAAAAATTTGAGCGTGGCCTTTCAATCCCGTGATTCAGAATTTCACGCGGTGCGTGGGGTCAGCTTTGAAGTGAAGAAAGGGGAGACTCTCGGAATCGTCGGAGAATCCGGGAGCGGCAAGAGCGTCACGGCACGCTCGATCATGCGGCTGCTGCCTTCCCCGCCTTCTTATATGAAGGATGGAGAGATTCTGTTCCTTGGCCAGAACCTGGCCGAGAAAACCGAGAAGGAGATGGAGAGCATCCGGGGACGCGATATCGGAATGATTTTTCAAGACCCGATGACCTCGCTGAATCCGACCATCCGCATCGGGGAACAAATATCGGAAAGTCTGGTCAAACACCAGAAGCTGTCCAAGCAGGAAGCGAAGCAGCAGGCGCTTGAAATGCTCAAGCTGGTCGGCATCCCGAACAGCGAAGCGCGGTATAATCAATACCCGCACGAGTTCTCGGGCGGCATGCGGCAGCGGGTGATGATCGCCATCGCCCTGGCGTGCCGACCTGCGCTGCTGATTGCGGACGAGCCGACGACGGCGCTTGACGTAACGATTCAGGCCCAAATCCTCAATCTGATGAAAAATATGCAGGAGCGCTTCGGTTCCTCCATTATATTGATCACGCACGACCTCGGCGTTGTGGCAGGCATGTGCGACCGCGTGGCCGTAATGAAAGACGGCGTGATCGTGGAGACGGGAACGACGGAGGAAATCTTCGAGAATCCTCAGCATCCCTATACCTTGAAGCTGTTAAACGCGCTACCGCGCCTCGACGAGAAGAAGAAAGCGAAGCCGGCGCCGATCATCGTGCCAAGCACGGATTACAAAGGACCGCTGTTAGAGGTGAAATCCCTGAAGCAGTATTTTGATATGGGCAAAGGGAATGTGCTTAAAGCGGTGAATGATATCAGCTTTCATATTCAGGCGGGGGAGACCCTTGGGGTCGTCGGCGAATCCGGCAGCGGAAAATCAACGACGGGACGAGCCATCCTTCGACTTCATCAGCCGACGGGCGGAGAAGTGCTGTATCAGGGGATGTCCGTGAATCGCCTCTCCCCTTCGGAAATGAAGGCCATGCGGCGCCATATGCAGATGATCTTCCAGGATCCGTATGCTTCGCTGAATCCCAGATTGAAGGTCGTGGACATTATCGGCGAAGCGCTGGATGTCCATAAGTTAACCGGCAGCAAGCAGGAGCGGAAGAAGCGGGTCGAGGAGCTGCTGAATATGGTCGGACTGGATCCGGCTTATGCGACGCGCTACCCGCACGAGTTCTCCGGCGGCCAGCGCCAGCGGATCGGGATTGCGCGGGCGCTGGCGGTAGAGCCGAAATTCATCGTGTGCGATGAGCCGCTCTCCGCGCTCGACGTGTCGATCCAATCGCAGATCGTGAAGCTGCTGGAGGAGCTGCAGCACCGTCTGGGCTTGACCTATCTGTTCATTGCGCACGACCTGTCGATGGTGAAGCATATCAGCGACCGCGTTGCCGTTATGTATATGGGCAAAATCGTCGAACTCGCGGAAAGCGAGGAGCTCTACGCCAATCCGCAGCATGATTATACGAAGTCCTTACTCGCGGCGATTCCGGTGCCCGATCCGAAGATCGAATCCAAGAAGAAACGGATCCTGCTGGAAGAACGCACCGGAGAGGACAAATATAATCTGGAGCATTCCGAGCTTGTGGAAGTATCGGAAGGCCACTGGGTGGCCATGCCGACCGGAGCCTAATCGTATAATAGAACCTGTTCCGACCGGAGTCGGGGCAGGTTTTTTTATTCAAAAAAAATCGATCCGAATCGGCGATTTGCAGGGTTCATAAAAAGGAATTGAGCCCTGCACGGCAAATATTTAAATGTTAGGAAGCGTTCTCACGATACATGAGCCTGCGAATTTCCAAGTGTACGCACAATAGCAACATACCGATGAGGAGGAAGTGGAATGAATCGTTTGCAGCAAGGGGATGTCGTATTATTTCAAGGGGACAGCATTACGGATTGCGGTCGCGACCGCAACTTTTCCGGAAGCTTGGGGAACGGCTACCCGCTATTGATCGACTCGTTGTTCGGCATGAAATTTCCTGAGTTGAACGTTACCTTTTTGAATAGAGGGATCAGCGGAAACCGGGTCGTCGACTTGAATAACAGATGGCAGGAGGATTGCCTGGACCTGAAGCCGGACTGGGTATCCATCTATATCGGAATCAACGACACTTGGCGCCGATATGACAGCGGGGACCCGACAAGCACCGAGGATTATAAAGCCGGGTACCGCAAATTGATCGAACGGACGAAAGAAGCGCTGGACGCCAAGCTGATTTTGGTAGAGCCGTTCGTGCTGCCTCATCCGGAGGATCGGAGAGCCTGGCGCGAGGATCTGGATCCGAAAATCGCGGCGGTCCGCGAATTGGCGGTGGAATACGGAGCCCTGCTGGTGCCGCTGGACGGATTGTTCGCTGCGGCGTCGGTGCGGCGCGAAGCTGCCTTCTGGGCGCCGGACGGCGTGCATCCGTCACCGGCCGGACACGGCCTGATCGCGAAGGCCTGGCTCGAAACGATGGGCGTTTCTTTAGGGTAACGCTTAACGGTTGGTCTTAGAGCTGAAGCTGGATGTCACAAACGCTGGATGCACGGGATCCGTGTGCTCCTAATGGAAAGAGCTCGGGCGCGAATGTCGCGCCCGAGCTCTTTTTTTATATGAGAACGGCAATAGGTATGAAATATGGGTTCGTGGCTGCCGATACAATTAGAAATGTTAGAAATCACTTTCATTTTTTTTGCGTATGTGGTGTAATGCATTAAAGCGAAAAAATAATGGTTGACGCCTCTTTTTAAATCCTATAGGATTACTTGTATTAATTAATATTCGTCTTTTTTACGGAAAACAGGGGGAGAGAGAACATGAAAGCCATGAAACATGTAAGGAAATTATCGGCGCTGGCGCTGGCGTTTGTGATCGTATTGACCGGATGCGCCGAATCGGGCAGCGGGTCGGGCAATCTGGCGGACAAGGTCGAGAACCTGCCGGCAGGCATTGCCGAGAAGGATCCGGTGAAATTGATGGTCGTCCGGAAAATCGGCGGCGATGACCACACGGCTCAATTTTTGGCAGGGGCGAAGCAGGAAGGCGAGGCTCTCGGGTTTAAGGTGGATACCTTCTCGGCGAACGGGGATTCCGCCAAATTCCACGATGCGATCGCGCAAGCTATGGACAGCGACTACGATGGATTTATCATATCGCATGGCGACGATCCTGCGTCGGTTCAGGACGTGAAGAAGATTACCGAAAAGGGAATTCCGGTCGTCACCTTCGACTCCTTGCCGGAGATCGGTGACATTGCTGGGGTGACCCAGACATCGCAAGATGACGAGCAGCTCGCGAAGCTGGCGTTGGACAAGCTGATTGAAGAGCAAGGGCCGGAAGCCAACATCGTTTACCTCTGGGTAGACGGATTCCCGCCGATGGTGCGTCGTAATGCCGTATACCAGGAAACGCTGAAGAACAACCCGGGCATCAAGGAAGTGGAGCGTTTCGGCGTAGCGAGTGACCAGACTTCCTTGGAAACGCAAAATGCGGTATCCGCTATCCTGACGAAATATCCGAAGGGCGAAATCGATGCAATCTTCGCAACCTGGGATGCTTTCGCCATCGGCGCGGCCAGAGCGCTGGAGGAAGCAGGACGCAGCGAGGTTAAGATTTACGGCATCGACGTATCCAACGCGGACCTGGAGCTGATCCAGAAACCGGACAGCCCTTGGGTGGCTACCGCAGCCGTCGATCCGAAGATGATCGGCGCCATCAACGTTCGTTTGCTGGCTAAGAAGATTGCAGGGGAAGAAACACCTGCTACGTATAATCTGGAGCCTGTATTGATCGAGCGCTCCGGCCTTGAAGGGGCTTCTGAAGCGGTCAACATGGTCAACCTGGCGGAGATTATTCCGAGCTGGGGAACAAGCACGGAATTCGAAGAGGACTGGATGAAGGCATTGAAAGAAGCAGTCGGCAAATAAACAGCAATATTCATACAGGCGCTCTTGTCGGTCATCGATAGGGGCGCCCTATCCTATTTGAAGGGAAGAATACACTTGCGAAGCGTGATGGAGCCAACAACTGCCAGCTCGGCCGACAATTCGGGAGCGGCACCCTTACTTCAAATGAAGCACGTATCGATCTCTTTTCCAGGCGTTAAGGCGTTGACCGATGTTGATTTTCAGACGACCGCGGGGACGGCCCATGCGTTGATCGGCGCGAATGGCGCGGGAAAGTCTACCTTAATGAAGATCCTATCGGGAGCGTATACCCATTACGAGGGCGAGATCTGGATCGATGGAAGCAAAGCGGACATCCGTTCACCGAAGGAAGCAAAGGACCTGGGCATTCAGATCGTCTATCAAGAGGTGGATACCGCGCTCATTCCGAACCTGACGGTCGGCGAGAACATCATGCTCGACCGGACGGTTCACGATATGGGCAAACGGCACTTGATCCGTTGGAAGGAGCTCCATCGGGAAGCCGAATCGATTCTTGCGCGGATGAATATCCGAGTCCCGGTCAAAAAGCTGATTTCGGAGCTGACGCTGGCGGAGAAACAGATGGTGCTGATTGCCAGAGCCGTTTCCAAGCAGTGCCGCATTCTGGTGCTGGACGAGCCGACCGCGCCGCTCAGCCATAGCGAGACGGAGCAGCTGTTCAAGCTGGTGCGCAAGCTGAAGCAGGACGGAGTCGGCATTATTTTCATATCGCATCGGCTGCCGGAGCTGTACGAAATCTGCGACGACATTACGATCATGCGGGACGGGTTGCTGGTGAAGAGCGACCGCATCGCGAATATCGATCAGCCGAAAGTGGTGGAATACATGCTGGGCTCCAAGATGGATCAGCAGTTTCCCCATATCGAGCGAGACATCGGTCCTGCGCGGTTAGAGGTAAAGGGCATGTACGACCCGGGCAAAATCAACGGCGTCGATCTGTGCATCCGCCAAGGGGAGATCGTTGGCTTGGCAGGTCTTGTCGGGGCCGGAAAAACCGAGCTGTGCCGGGCGGTATTCGGGGCTTCCGGCACGTCAACCGGCGAGATGATACTGGATGGAGAAAAGCTGCGCATCCGCTCGCCGCATGATGCCGTGCGGAACGGCATAGCGCTCGTACCCGAGGAGCGCCGCCGGGAAGGCGTATTCGTGGACGAGCCGGTGTCCGTCAATTTAACGGCCGCGGTGCTGTCCCAATTTTCCAAATGGGGTTCCTGGCTAAGTTTTGGCAGGGAGAAGCAGGCGGCGAGAGAGATGATCGAGTCGCTCGGAATCAAAACTCCAAGCGAGAGAGCGCGGGTGAGAAACCTGTCCGGGGGCAACCAGCAGAAGGTGGCGATCGGCAAATGGCTGCTGGCCGACGCGGACGTGTATATTTTCGATGAACCGACCAAGGGCGTAGACGTTGGCGCGAAGCGGGATATTTTTAAGCTGGTGGCCGAGCTGGCCAAGCGAGGGAAATGCGTGCTGTACGCTACGAGCGAGCTGTCGGAGATCGTGGGCATCACCGACCGGGTGTATGTGATGTATGACGGCCGCATCACGAAGGAGCTGACAACGCGGTCAACGAATGAAGAGGAATTATTGCTTTACTGCACAGGAGGCGGGTTGACATGAATACAGCAAGACCTGTTAAGGAGAAGCCGGCGGCTAGCTTCGCATTCGATTTTCTATACAAATACGGCACGTTGATTACGGTATTCGTACTTATTCTCGTATTCGGGACCGTTGCCGACAACTTTTTGAATACAAGCAACATTGTTAACATTCTCCGTTCGATCTCGATCGTGACGATCATTGCCGTAGGTTTGACCGTATCGCTCGCCGTTGGCGGCTTTGACCTGTCCGTCGGCTCGACGGCCTCCCTGGCAAACGCGCTGGTCATATCCATGTTCGTCTGGCACGGGCAAAACATCGGCATCGGCATCGGACTCACGCTGCTGTTCTGCCTGGCCGTCGGGTTGATCAACGCGTTTCTGGTCATCAATTTCAAGATCGACGACATGCTGATGACCCTGGCGACGATGTTTATCTTCCAGGGCGTTGCCCTGACGTATACCCGGGGCGCTACCATCTCCCAGAATATGATCATGCCGAGCGGGGACTTTGCCACCGGTAAAATTCCGGCGCTGTTCGAGAAAATCGGGCAGGTGCCATGGATCATTATCATTATGGTTCTCGTGGTTCTCGTGGTCCATCTGTTCCTGACCTATACGAAACACGGACGGTACATGTACATGATCGGGGGCAACCGCGAAGCGGCGGCTTTATCCGGGATCCCGGTGAGTAAATACCGTCTGATCGCTTATCTGGTCTCGGCATTGTTTGCCGCTATCGGCGGCATCATCCTCGGGGCTCGCGTCATGACGGCCGAGGTCAACTCCGGCGGACCCTATCTTATGGACGCCGTTGCCGCGACCTTCATCGGATACTCCGTATTCGGAGCCGGCAAGCCGAACGCGCTTGGGACGTTTGTCGGCGCCGTGTTGATCGGTATATTGCAAAACGGTCTGATCATGCTGTCCGTGCCGTATTATGCGATGGATATCGTCAAGGGCTCGGTGCTGGCGTTGGCGCTGGCCTTAACCTACTATAAGAAGAGACATTGATGACGAATCGGCACATGCATTGACCCAGCTAGTTCCATTCATGCTATCGAGACCATCCCTCCCGTGATCCTGATCGGGGGCGGATGGTTTTTTTCATGGATAGTTTCTAGAGGTGGCAACCTATGGGTGGACTTGAATGCAGAGACTTATTCTAAGGGCGAATCCGGCGATATATCCATCATTTGGTTATTTAGTTGACGGACGCAGCGGGTATTCATTATCCTGTAGAAGACTGGTTTAGCATTGTACATACATTTCCCTCTTATAAAGAGAAAGGGGACTCATCATGAAAAAAACAACCTTCATACAACCGGATCCCAAGTCCTGGCTGGACACGTTTCACTTTGAAATTCCGATAAAGATTAGGTACTGCGAAACGGATATGCTGGGTCATGTCAATAACGTCAGTTATTTCATGTATTTTGAGCAGGGACGCATTGAATATTTCGAGAATCTGGGATTGACCGACGAACTGTTCGGCGAGCAAAAGGTGTCGGTTGTTGCGGATCTGGAGTGCCAGTATTTGGCGCAAATGTATCTGAAGGACCCGCTTAGGCTCCATGTGCGGGTGGCTGAGATCGGACGCTCCTCCATGGACATTCAATATGCGATCGTAGTGGACGGGGCCTTGAAGGCAGCCGGCCGCGGGACCATCGTGCTCATCGAGACCGCTTCAGGCAAGAGCACGCCGATTCCGGATTCGGCACGCGCACGAATTTCGGCTTTTGAAGGATGGATGTAAGCCAACGACAACGATCTATCAGGAACAAAATGAAGAAGGGAAGGGATAAGGGATGAACATCCGTTTTGCCATTATCGGCACAAACTGGATCACCGAGAGGTTTCTCCAGTCGGCACTGGAGACGGAAGAATTTATTCTGGCAGCCGTATACTCCCGTACGGAAGAGAAGGGCAGGGCTTTTGCGGCTAAGTACGCGGATCCCAAGGTCTACACGGATCTTGAGGCGATGGTGCAGGATGACGAAATTGATGCGGTATACATTGCGAGCCCGAATTCCTATCATGTAGATCAGGCGATATTATGCATGAACCACGGGAAACACGTCCTCTGCGAGAAGCCGATGGCTTCCAACGCGGTTGAAGTGGCCGCAATGATCGAAGCTGCGAAGAACAATGACGTTCTGTTGATGGAAGCGTTGAAGTCGACGCTGATGCCGAACTTCAAGACCGTCCAGGACAACCTGTACAAGCTGGGCCCGATACGGCGTTATTTTGCAAGCTATTGCCAATATTCCTCCCGCTATGACGCGTTCAAGCAGGGGACGGTGCTGAATGCGTTCAACCCTGAATATTCCAACGGTTCTTTGATGGATTTGGGGATCTATTGCCTGTACCCGATGGTGACCCTGTTCGGAAAACCGGACACGGTGAAGGCCTCCGGCTACATGCTGTCTTCCGGGGTTGACGGCGAAGGCAGTCTTCTGTTGTCCTATCCCGAGATGGATGCCGTCATCATGCATTCCAAAATCAGCGATTCCTACGCCCCAACCGAAATTCAGGGCGAGAACGGCACGATGATCATCGACAAAATCAATCAGCCGTACGATGTGAAGATCCGCTACAGAGACGGCACCATCGAGAACGTGACCCAGCTGCAAACGCATGAATCGATGTATTACGAGGCCCGGGAATTTATCGATTTGATCCGGTGCGGCGAACGGGAAAGTTCAATCAACACCCATGCCAACTCGCTCGTTACGGCCGAAATTATGCAGGAAGCCAGAAGCCAGATCGGACTGCGTTTCCCGGCGGATTCCCGCACCGATATATGATATTTGTCATACTCCCGAAATGACGTTTATGACTACGACGCGCATGACATTCTATCTATACTTTAGTTAGACAAGTGCGTGATAGCTAGATGACGTCCTTGCGCTTCATTTCGAGGAGGAAGACAACTATGGCTAAACCCGATAACAAATTGTCCAGCTTGAAAAAGAACGTTGCCCCCTATGAAGAAATTGACACAAAGGCGAGTATAGGTCAGCTTTTCAATACACTGGTTCCCTTGATACTGCTATGGTATGCAGCCTATTTAAGTTTATCCGTATCGTACTGGCTAACCATTCCCATAGCTGTGATTGCTTCGGGGTTTGTTGTCCGGACGTTTATCATATTCCATGACTGCTGTCACGGATCTTTCTTCAAGAGCCGCAAGGCTAACAAAATTCTCGGTACGATTACGGGCGTGCTTACGCTGTGCCCTTACGAGCAATGGAAGAACACCCACGCGATCCATCACGCGACGAGCAGCAATCTCGATAAGCGGGGAATCGGCGATATGTGGGTATTAACCGTTGAAGAATATGGGGCAGCTTCCTTTTGGCAGCGTCTATACTACCGGGTGTACCGCAACCCGATCGTGATGTTCGGTCTGGGTCCCATCGCCATATTTCTGATCTCCTATCGTTTCAACCGCAAAGGCGCGAGACGCAAGGAAAAAATCAGTAACTATACAACAAATATTTTGATTGTCGCTTTGTATGCATTGCTGTGCTGGGCGATCGGATGGCAGGCTTTCCTGCTCGTTCAAGCTCCGATCTTCATGGTTTCCGGGATGCTTGGCATTTGGTTGTTCTACGTGCAGCATCAATTCGAGGAAACGTATTATGAGCATGATGAAGAGTGGAGTTATATCAATGCAGCCGTAGAAGGCAGCTCTTATTACAAACTTCCGAAGGTTCTGCAATGGATCACGGGCAACATCGGCTTCCATCATGTTCACCATTTGAGCCCGAAGGTGCCTAACTATAACCTGGAGAAGGCGCATGAAGCCGCTCCTCCGCTGCAGAAGGCAACAACGATTACGCTGAAGACCAGTCTGAAGTCCATTCGTTTCCGTCTGTGGGATGAAGAGAAAAAGGTGTTTGTCACCTTTAAGGAAGCGCGTCAGTCGCTTCGCAAGCCGCAGGAATCGGCATTGACGAGGGCGGAGAAGAACCTGGCGAGCCCAAGACCCAGGGTCCAGCGCGAATAGATTCCTGAGTCATGATGCTATAATGGATCACGGATTTGCTAAGGCTAGTAAATGAATGAAGCTTGAACCGACAGAAGGTGGGACTCCATGCAGAAATGGTATCAGATCTTTCATAAAAGCACGGGACTGAGCCCTTACGTATGGGTTGTCTTCTACATCCTTCCGTTCTATTTCATCTTCCGGTCGACCTCGACCTATCAGATCGTGATCGGCGTTCTGATGATCGTGATGTTCTTCGCTTTTTATGTGCTGTCATTTCTGTCCAAAGGCTGGCTCGTCTATTTCTGGACGAGTCTGCAAATTTTAATATCGATTGCGATGTCCGTGGTTTTCGGATATATCTATTTTTCGCTGTTCCTGGCATTCTTCATCGGGAACATCAAGAATAAGGCCGGGTTTATCACGCTGTACTCCATCCACTTGGTTACAACCATTATTACGGTGAATTATGGATTGTTAACGCGGAATCCGTTCTTCATCACGCAGCTGCCATTCGTGCTTGTGAGCGTGGTAGGGGTGATTCTGCTGCCTGTGACCAACTATAACCGGAATAAGAACGATCAGCTGCAGGGCCAGCTGGAGGATGCAAACAAACGGATTTCGGAATTGGTGAAGCTGGAGGAACGCCAGCGCATTGCCCGGGATCTGCATGATACGCTGGGGCAAAAGCTGTCTCTTATCGGCCTCAAAAGCGATTTGGCCGGCAAGTTGATGAAGCAGGATATGGAAAGGGCCCAAGCCGAGATCAACGATGTCCGTCAGACGGCCCGGACCGCACTGAAGGAAGTGCGCGAGATGGTGACGCGGATGCGGGGGACCCGGCTTGCGGATGAAATATTCCGTATTCGGCAAATCCTGAAGGCGGCGCAGATCGAGTTGACCTTTGAGGGTACGCTGGAGCCGGAGAATCTGTCGTTAATGAACGAAAACGTGATCAGCATGTGCCTGAAAGAGGCCGTGAATAACATCGTGAAGCATAGCAATGCCACGACCTGCTCCATTGTGATCGAATCCACGGAAACGGATCTGATTGCCAGGGTGAAGGACAATGGAACCGGGTTCGTGACGGACGCGAAAAACCGCGGCAACGGGCTGCGGGGAATGAGAGAGCGGCTTGAATTCGTGAACGGAAGCATGGAGTTTGCTTCAGGCGAGGGGACTACGCTTGTCCTGCGAGTCCCTAATGTGCTCAGAATGCCGGATAAGGAGGCGGGAATATGATCCGAATCGTCATTGCCGAAGATCAGCGGCTGCTGCTTGGAGCTCTGGCCTCGCTGCTGGATCTGGAAGAGGATATGCAGGTGGTCGGGACGGCGGGCAACGGCAAGGATGCCGTACAGCTTGTCAAACTTCATATGCCGGATATCTGCATCATGGATATTGAGATGCCGATCATGAACGGGCTTGAAGCCGCCGAGGAGATCAAGGGTTATGGCTGCAAGGTGATGATCTTGACGACCTTTGCCCGGCCCGGGTATTTCGAGCGTGCCGTGAAAGCGGGCGCCAACGCTTACCTGCTGAAGGACAGCCCGAGCGAGGAGCTGGCCGCGTCCATTCGCAGCATTATGGCAGGCAGGCGTATCTACGCCTCCGAGCTGGTGGATGAAGCGTATTCCGGTGAAGAGAATCCGCTGACGGAGCGGGAAAAGGAAGTGCTGGGCCTCATCGCGGACGGCAAGAATACGAAGGAAATTGCCAATCAGCTGTTTATAACCACGGGAACCGTGCGTAATTACATTTCCGTTATTCTTGATAAGCTTGGCGTCAGCAACCGGATCGAAGCGATCACGCGTTTCAAGGAAAAAGGCTGGTTTAAATAGTGCAAAGAAGAAGCAAAACCCCGCGGTTGCAGCCGCGGGGCTTTTTTTGTGCGCTTAAGAAAAACGAAAACAGGGAGAAGTTGAATATGCTGTTTAAAATAATGGATTTTTTTACCTGGTATTGTATGCATTAAACTGAATATTTATTCACTTTATTGAATTGGGATTCGATTGTGGATAGATTTTATATTTTTTGGAAACAATGAAAACGCTAATAAAATTAAGCCTGTATTTAAGTGATACAACTCAGCAATTAATGGATAATCAAGTAAGAATATTGCTGAGACTTTGTAAATGTATGCATTTTTATGTATAATAGAAATGATTGCCAGAAGTCAAATTTGAGGAGGAGGAGGTCTTCTATGGACCATATGATGTTTGAGGTTGGAACTGCCCTGATTCTGGTTGCTATAGCCTCCGTAATTGCTGGAAAGCTCAAGTTCTCGATCATACCGTTCTTGATTGTGCTCGGGATGCTTGTCGGTCCGCATGCACCAACGATAGGGATTCTTGACTTTAAGTTTATTGAGAGCCAGGGGATCATCGATTTTCTGGGACAGATCGGTATTCTATTCCTGCTCTTTTACCTTGGTCTTGAATTTTCGGTTCAAAAATTGATCAAGTCCGGACGAAACATTGTAGTAGGCGGAACCGTATATGTAGTATTGAACTTCGTGCTGGGTGTGGCTTACGGTTTCGTGATCAATATGCCTCTGTACGAGACGCTGATCATTGCAGGGATGCTGTCGGTTTCTTCCAGCGCCATCGTCGCTAAGGTGCTTGTGGATCTGCGGCGCACGGGGAATGCGGAGACGGAACTCATACTCGGCATGATTTTGTTCGATGATATTTTCCTTGCCGTGTTCTTATCGATTATGTCGGGACTGCTATTAGGCGGGGCTACATCGATAGGGGCAACGATCCTCTCGGTTTGCATTTCCATAGGTTACATGCTGTTGTTCTTTGTTATTGCGAGAAAAGGTCCGCCCATACTTAACAAATTGCTGAATATTACGTCCAGCGAGATTTTCATTATCGTTGTGTTCTCGTCGATGTTCTTTATTGCCGGGTTTTCGGAGACGCTGCACGTAGCTGAAGCGATCGGCGCGCTGCTGTTCGGACTGGCTTTATCGGAGACGGATCATAGTGAACGGATCGAGCAGCTGGTCATACCTTTCCGTGATTTCTTTGGAGCGATCTTCTTCTTCAGCTTCGGTCTCGGCATCGATCCGACCACGCTGGGGAATGCGTTATGGCTGGCTCTTGGCGCCGTGGTACTGACCATAATCGGCAATCTGGTCGCAGGCATGATAGCGGGGCGCAAGGCCGGTCTATCGCATAAATCGTCGCTTAACATCGGATTGACTATTATGGCGCGCGGGGAGTTTACGATTATCGTTGCAAATCTGGGACTCGCCGGCGGACTGTCCGCTATGCTGAAACCATTCTCGGCCCTCTATGTTCTGATTCTCGCGATTCTTGGGCCACTCCTGGCGAAAGAGTCGAAGCGCGTGTACCGTGGAATGAATAAAATATTCAAATGGAGCGATCCAGTGGAGAAAGTGAAAAAAAGGAATGCATAGGGAAGCCCGGGATGATTTACTTTCTTCCAACTAATCTATATAATCTAGAGATTGAATTAACCCCAGAACGGAGGATTTACACATGAGTATTATTCGCGAATCTGATCTGCCGGGTATCGGGAAGAAGTTCCTTATTCAGGCGAGATCAGGGGATAAGCTGGTTGTTGTTATTCATGACGATGGCCGCAGAGAACTGTACCACTTTGAAGATGACGATCCTGAGGAGACCATCTCCCAGATTACATTAGAGGATGACGAGGCAAGACAAATCGCAGGCATTATCGGCGGCATGACGTATAAACCGAAAGCGCTGGAGACCATCGAAGTGACGCTCGAAGATTTGATCATCGAATGGGCGCGAATCGAGCCGCATTACAAATGCGTGGGACAATCCATTGCAGGGCTTCAGGTTCGTCAACGTACTGGCGCTAATGTATTAGCGATTGTGAACAAGAAAGAGCAGAAAATCAATCCCGGTCCGGACGACATCCTGACGGCGGGATCGACGCTGGTGCTTGCTGGCGAGCGCAAGCAGATCAAGCAGCTGAAAGAACTGCTGGTCAACGGCTAATAACGAACGAATAGCTTCACAGGTCTTTAGTTGATCCTGTCGTAACACGTAAGCAGCAAGCTCCTCCATGGGTGAGGGGCTTGTTTTTTTGCGTGGATCCTTTAATTTTGAAATTTTCCGCGAAATGATCTATTTTTGATAGTTAGGCTATCATTTTCGAGGAAGAGGGGGCTGTCACGCGTGGCTGCCAACGAGTGGGGAGCGGACGGCATCAATGTCAATCTGATCAGTCCGATCGCGCTGACGCCGGGCGTAGAGCAATGGAAGCAGGCCTTTCCGGAAGCGTATCAAGAAATGGTCGATAAGATTCCGCTCAAAAAAATGGGCGATCCCAAGCAGGATATCGGTCGCGTGGCCGTGTTCCTGGCTAGCTCCGATTCCGATTACATGACCGGCCAAACGCTGATGGTGGACGGCGGTTCCATCATGCTGAGATAATATACGATGCCGATTTTCTAAAAAAAGCGCCAAGGGCTGTGCCCCTTGTGCGCTTTTTCTGTTTAATGACCGTAGGCTACGGGTTATGGATAACCATGGAGGACCGGCTATTTCCGTGCCACGATCATAAACCGTGCGGAATTCGTCCGGATTCCGCGATCTGTGCGATGCTCTTCGATGAATTGCTGCAGGATGCGGAAATCCGATTCCTCCTGTCCGAATCCGGGAATGATGGGCGTGTGCTTGAGCAGGAAGATAAGATCCTCCTCACGCTCATAGTACTCGACGGCATCATATTCGGCGCATTGGATATCGCGAAACCCTGCGAGTTGAAGTTCCCTCTTGTATTCCTCCATTAAAGCGCCGTCTTCGCGGGAATTTTGTCCTCTGCCGAAGGCTTGGGCCAGATTAGCTTTATCGCATTCGCGAACCTGCTGCGTTAGAAACACGCCATCATCGGTTAATACCCTGGCAACCTCCGAAGCACGGAAAGGGGAGTGCCGGCATGAAATCAAATCGAAAAACGCCTCCGGGAATTGAAGCACCCTTGCATCCATCTGGATAAAGCGTACGTTGGAAGCCGCAGCCTTCCGTTTATTACTCCGGGCAGTCTCTATCATCGCATGGGAAAGATCGATTCCAACCAGCAATGCCGCCTTCGAGGCGATGGACAACAAGTTCTCTCCGCCTCCCGTGCCGATATCCAGCAGAGCGTCGGATGATGTGCACCGCTTGCTAACCTCATCGTAAAAATTCCACTCCACGCCTTCCGAGATCCATCTGACCTTGCTGAAATCCCAGCCGTTTAGGGCTCCTACGATATCATAAAATGACTTGTATTCCTGTGATTTCATATATATGGTTCACCTTTTCAATTGAGATAAAATGGGATGCTGACAACAGATCGTCTCTTATTCGTTCGCCCAGTTACTGTGATTCTGGCTAGGCCCGGTCCAGTATGATAGACCGGGCCTAGCTACTTCGAACGGCAAGGATCCTAATCAGCATCCCATTCACCCCAATTCTGAAAGATTATTTTTAAGAGATAAGAAAAGCATAAGCTTCAGAGGCTTACCATCCTTATTTCGCAAGAAAAACTTCCGCTATACGCGGTCTGTCTTCTGAGAAAGTACGTCGATAGATATTTTTCTTATTGTAAGACCAAGGATTCTTCGGGATCAAGGAGAATTTTATTAGGAGCATGCACCAGAATCTTAAGCAATTGATAAGAATTTGGAAGTAAGGCGTTAAGAAATGTCTACTATACTGATTGAATTCGTTTCGGTTAGGAACGAGAAAAATTCGGACTTCGAAATGAGAGGGTACTGCCATGAACAAAATGAATTCTCTGCCAAGGGAGCGTCTTCCCGAGCTGCAATTGGTCCGCGCATTCGCCATTATCGGCGTGCTGTCCGTTCACTCGACATCGTATGCCGTATCGGCCATGACGGACTCCAAATACTTTTTCATCTACAATTTTATGAACATCTTCATGAAATACGGAACGCCGACGTTTATATTTTTGAGCAGCCTGGTACTCTTCTATAATTATTATGACCGCCCTACGACCAAGAAGCTGATCGGCGGATTCTACAAGAAAAGACTACTGTACATCATCATCCCGTATACGCTCTTTTCCGTGTTTTACTTCGGGCTGCTGCACTATCTGCATTATCAAGGCAGGCCGTTTGGCGAGACGATGGAGAGTTTTATTCAAAAGCTGTTGACGGGCAAAGCGTATACGCATCTGTACTTCGTGTTTATCAGCATTCAGTTTTATGTGCTGTTTCCGTTGGTGCTGTGGTTGTTCAAGAAGATGCCGCAGCTTGCGAAATGGGCAATACCGATTGGACTGGTGATCCAGTGGACGTTTATACTGATGAATAAGTATTATTGGCAGGTGCCGAATAAGGGAAGCTGGGCCTTGTCCTATATAGCTTACTTCATGCTGGGCGCTTTTATCGGCATCTATTATCCGAAACTGAAGGCCTGGCTTGTGATCAGCCGTGCCAACGCACAGCCTTACCGCATCGCGGCTTGGACGATGCTGTGGATCGCATGGGCAGCTGCCGGTCTCGGCCATGTGTACATTTATTTCAACAACCGTCTTCACGGAACCGGATATAATTCAACGCTGTACGAGCTGCTGTGGAATATGCATACTTACTTTGGGGCGCTTGTCCTGCTCCAGTTCGCCATTCTGTTCTACCGGGCCGGGGTACGCGGATGGGCGCCCGCGCTGGAGAGACTGGGGGCCGTATCCTTCGGGATTTATCTCATCCATCCGTTCTTTCTGCTCGTCTACCGTCAATTCCCGCTAACCACGGGGAACTCGATCCTGACCCATCTGTGGTATGCAGGCGGTTTTGCGGCAGCCTTAGGCTGTTCATGGATCGTCGTGGAATTGACGGTTCGATATATACCGGGCTCATGGGTGATTTTCGGTAATATTCCGAAGGCGAAGAGATCGGGTAAACCAACCGATACGCCGGCTGTGCCGCTTTCCGGTTCCTAGCCTGATTCGCAGCAAGAATAGGACGTATACCCGACGAGGCATGGCCATGGCGAAAGGAAACCCAAACAGCAGCATCGCCCGGCCTGACAACATCCGTGGAGCAAGAGAACGTAAAAGGCGTTATGCTGACTGCCGCTTTATGATCAAGGAGGAGCCATGTCTGGAGTTACGATACTGATGGTTGACGATGAAACCGAAATTTTGAAATTGATGGAGATTTACGTCAGGAATGAGGGCTATACGCTGCTCACCGCATCTCATGGCCTGGAAGCGCTGGAGATTCTAAAAAACCATAAAGTGGATTTAATCATTCTCGATGTCATGATGCCGCAGATGGATGGCATCCAGGCATGCATGAAGATCCGGGAGGAGAACAACACGCCCATTATCATGCTGTCCGCCAAGAGCCAGGAGATTGACAAGATCGCCGGACTCAGCATCGGCGCGGATGATTACGTGACTAAACCGTTCAGTCCGCTGGAACTGGTCGCAAGGATCAAATCGCAGCTCCGCCGGTACAAACAGCTGAACAATCAATCGGTACGGGACGAGAACGAAATCCAGATCGATGAGCTGATCCTCAATGTCGCGTCCCACCGGGTAACGGTGGCCGGCAGGGAGATTAAGCTGACGCCGCGCGAATTCTCCCTGCTGCATACGCTGGCCATCAACCGCGGACTCGTGCTGAGCATGGACAAGATTTATACCGAGGTATGGAACGAGCCGTTCATGGAATCGAAGAATACGGTCATGGTCCATATTCGCAAGCTGCGCGAGAAGATCGAGAAGGATCCGCAGCAGCCGGAATACATTAAGACGGTATGGGGGATCGGTTACAAAATAGAGTAAACTTAACCAGAGGTGACTGACTTGAAAGGAATGAAGCTTCATAGCATCCGTCTGAAGATGCTGCTTATGCTGCTCGCCAGCATCGGCATCGCGGCCGCCCTGCTTATCATACTCTATGCGTTAAGCACGCTGGTCCTCTCCATTCCGGCCATCAACCCGCCGCTTGCCTGGATCGTCAATAACCTCGGTTCGAAGCCGGTTATGTTGGTCACGGGCGTCGTTCTTTTTTTGGCAAGCTATTATATGAGCACGAGGTGGTTTGCCCTGGATCTGCGGAAGGTAGAGACCGGTCTTCAGGACATCACGGCCGGACGATTCGATTCCAGAATCGAGCTCGACACCCGGGACGAAGTAGGCGCCGTCGCTGCCGGCATTAACCGCATGACCGAGCAGTTGAACGCCTACCTGGAGGAAATCACGCGTGGCCTCCGCGAGATTGCCAAGGGGAATTTCGATACCGAGATTCCTGTTCGCTCAGGCAGCCAGCTCGGCGAGGTGGCCGAGAGCATCAACCAGATGAGCAGGCAGCTTCACCAATCCATTCTGGAAGAGCGCCATGCGGAGAAAACCAAGAATGATCTGATCACGGGGGTATCCCATGATCTGCGGACGCCGCTGACATCGATACTGGGGTTTCTGGAGGTTATCGAGGAAGACCGGTACCAGGATGAAGTAGAGCTGCGGTATTACGTGAATATCGCTTATGAGAAAGCGCAGAATCTGAAGAAGCTGATCGATGACCTGTTCGAATACACGAGGATCAATAACGGGCTTCCGCTGGATATTAGGGAGATCGATATGGCTCAATTCATGAGACAGCTGATCGAGGAATTCGTTCCGTCCTTGGAGAAAGCCGGGATGGAATGCAAGCTTGCGGCGGAGGAAGGCCTCGTTATTCGGGCAGACGGCGCCCAGCTTGTCCGGGCTTACGAGAATCTGATATCCAATGCGATCCGGTACGGGGAGTCGGGGCACAGAATCGACATCGCCGTCCGCAGCGTTGGCGGTCAGGTGAACATCAGCTTCACCAACTACGGCGATCCGATTCCGGAGCGGGATTTGCCTTTCATCTTCGATCGCTTCTACCGCGTGGAGGCTTCCCGTTCGAAGCAGACCGGGGGCACGGGCCTGGGACTGGCGATCACAAAGAGCATCGTGGAGGTCCAGGGCGGCGAAATCCGGGTTCGGAGCGACCGGCAGCGGACGACCTTTGAAACCCGCTTTCCCAAAGTCGTGTAGCAGCAGTTCGCTTGCTGCACGGTGGGCGTTCGCATTGCGAAGCCATAGAGGCAGCCCGAGCGAACGCTCCCTTCGAGGGAGCGTTTTTATATGATCCTGCGAAGGGCTCCCCGCTCGCTGCTGCAAGGTCACTATGGAATTATTCAGTTTTATTTAAGCATTCGTTAAGAACTTGCCCCGCTGTTTGATAAGATATGTTCTTTATACTTTCCTTCAGAACGTACATAAGGAGGAAGTCGGATGGAATCCTTGGGTTTCTCGAAACGGAACGCCAGGCTCGTGGTGGCATGGCAGATTATGATTGTGATGGTTGGTGTCCTTTTATTATCGGGATGCGCAGAGTTCAGTGCATTCCGTGCTAATATGCAGATTGAGGAGCGATCCATCGGCGGGGCGGCATCAGAAAGCAATCGAGACTCGTCTATTGCCCCCGCATCCTTTATCGGTCAAATATGGGGGGATTTATCGGACGGCGTGTCTAATCGCGCCAGAATCATGACAGGCAGGCAAACGCAGAGCCGAAGCGTAACTGATTCAGCCTGGCGAATGAATATCCGCTGATGCTGAAGAGAGCGAGCCTGCTTCGGATCATCCGCGGAACTATCATAACGGGAATAGCCCGTTCATACACGCGTTGAAAGGGCTCCTTTTCCGGAAGGGAGCTTTTTTTGTTTTGATTTTGGAACATATTGTCTTATAATAGCGTTTACAATATATATGCTTGTATGGGAGAGGATGGTTTCTTGTGAGTACACGCGTTTCGATCCGTAAGCGACTATTCATCGGAATAACGGCAGCCGCCTGCATTTCACTCGTCGGACTTCCGGCTCAGCAGACGCAGGAGGGCGCTCGTCCCGTATTCGCCGATGCTGCCGGAGCCGGGAGCTTTACATCCGGTCAACGCGTCACGCTTCAGCAGAGGGCTGCTTTTTTCCCTAATGCGCTTAGCAAGAACAGCCATCTGAGGAATCTCAAGGCCAGCTATTACGGGGCCAAGGGAGAATCGCTCCGGCTTCACTCCGTGAAGGGGGAAATGGCATTAATCAAGTCCGATTCTCGTGGGGACCTGTGGCTCCCGACATGGTATGTTTCCAAGGAAGCTGCCAAAGTGAACGATATTTCCCCGCTCTCGCTTCAGCTGCGCAGCAGCGGCAGCATATACCTGGCTCCCGGAAGCGCGGTGAAATGGCCGGTATCCCAGACGGGAACGTCCCTCATCGCCGTAGGCCAGTGGAAGGACTGGTACGGCGTTATGGTCGCTCCCTCCAAGTGGAAGGAAGATTACCGGATCTACCGCCCGGCGATGATGTGGGTACAAGGGAAGGACACGACAGCCAAGAAGGTGATGCCTGAAGCGCTTCTTGGTGGCAATTCGGAAGTAGCGACGGATGTGGTGCGCAACTTGACGGAGTTTCTTTTTAAGAAAGGGACCCCTTCTTCGTACGTGAAAAAGCTGCTAGGCGAACCGCAGGCGAGGGAGACATCGCGGAATCAGGAATCGAGCTCCAATCAACCGATGATTCTCGGCGAGACCTGGAGATATGAGCAGCGGGACGCCCATTATACCGTGACGTTCTCCCCATCCGGAAAGCTGAGTTCCAGCGAATGGGTAATCCCTTCGGCGGGATCCTTCGAGCGGAGTTACCATCCTGGCGATGATTACGAGTTTACCTATCGTCTGGACGTCCTGCCGCTGCGGAAGACCATAACAGCCGAGCCCGATTGGCGAAATCAAGGCAATCTGAACTTCACCTTCCTGCTGGAGGCCAACGAGGATGTCCTGCTCGTTAAGGGAGATGACGGCGGGTTCAGCGGAATGCACGATAATTCTTCCTTGTATGCAATTGACCGGGGCACCGGCAAGAAACTGTGGCAGGAGGATGCCGGGTTCGGCTGGTATACGGCCATTACAGATCGGGAGCGGAAGCATGTCACGATGTACTCGGCATATAACCCGGAGGTTAAGGATTACGTGGCCCGCGTGCGGCATATCCGGTTGTCGGATGGCAACGTGTTATGGGAGGTTAAGCCCAAGAACGAATTCGGCTTGACGATGACGGCGGCGGCCGATGCGATCATACTGGATGAAGCTTTGAACATGAACGAAACCAAAAGCGTGCTGAGCGTCCTGGATCAGGATACCGGTAAGCTGCGTTGGAAAAAGACCTTGTCCGGCGAACACCGCTTGCTGAATGCAGGAACAGACGATCCGTACGTGCTCATCGAGCAAAACGGACAGCTTACCGCTTACGATCCGGTCACCGGCAAAGCGGCTTGGCATGTGAAGGTCGGCAAGAGGGTGATGGACGATCCGTTCCGAGATCCGTATTTTACCGGAGGTTATCGTTACGCTCCAACTGCGCCAGCGGATATGACAACACGATGGATGCTGCTTGGCAAGGAATGGGTTCTGCTCAATACGGAAACCGGCGTGCGCGAAGACACGTATCCGGCACTTGAGATGGAAAGGTTCGAGGTGCTGAATGAGCGGTATCTGCTGGTGCAGCGTGCGCTTGGCGGGGAGTATTTCAGCGGGGCCGCCGCTTACGAAAGCGTACTGTATGACCGCCTTGAAGATAAGGAACTGTGGACAATAAAAGGGAAGGCCACCCGTGGCGTCATCGAGGGAGCGCGAATCTATCTTGCCTTGAACGGCATTCCGGCTGCGGTAGATATAGAGAGCGGCAGCATCCTATGGAAGATGGAGACCACGTCCAAAGCGGGGGACGATCTGTCCCATCTGGTTGGCAGCAGCTACGGAATCCTGGATTCGTACCTGCTGATAAGTTTGGGAAGCGATCTTGTGGTGTTGCATAAGGAAGACGGTAGAAGCTTGGGCAGATTGCATAACGTGATCACCGGCAACGTCGATTTGCGAGAGGCCTATGCCAAAAACGGCGCGCTGAACGTAACGGATCAGGAAGTGCTCGTCGGCACGGTCAACGGAGCTTTTATTCGTTATGATGCCCGAGCGTTAAAGGAACGCTTGGATGAGCTGTTATAGCTTTTATTGATAGATGACAAAGACCGTAGGGCAGGGAGACGTCCGTAAAGGAGGAAGACTTATGGGCAAGAGAATTAAGTTAGCAGGGCTTCCGGTCATCAGCCTATTGTTGATCCTATGCTTGGGCTGCGGCAGCAAGCAGTCGGCCAGTTATGCGTCTCTGGTAAAATACGATGATCAAGAGTATATCGGAAAAGGCACTGAGGGTGCCGAGGCTTTTGCGGAGTCGGAATTGACCTTGGCGGGTACGATCCAGAAGCGGCTCGAGCCTGATCAATATCCGGATACGCATTTATCGTCGAACGAGCTGCCCGAAGGCACGGAAATCTATGTCGTCGATGAATATACGTTGGTGGCTTTGCAGGAAGGCCGAAGATTCAAGGTGTTTGAGCGCATGGAATAAATGAATGCAGATGAACGATGAGCGTCCCTGGTGTCTGGAAACAGATGCTGGGGGCGTTTTTTTGGGGAGGGTGCTTATGATGAAATTAGAAAACGAAAAAATGTTAAGAATTCCCTTGACTCCAATTTAAAATAATGTATTATAAATATATCGAACGGATATATCAAATAGATACATTGTTGAAATGTGGTGATGATTTTGTTGGAGTACATTCTCCTCGGCATGCTGATGGAAGGAACGATGAGCGGCTATGATCTTAAGAAAACAATCGACAGCACGGTAGGCACATTCTACAAGGCGAGTTACGGCAGTCTTTATCCTGCGCTCAAGAGACTTGCGGACAAAGGTATGGTTACGTTGACCGAAACCGATAACAGTAAGAATAAGAAGCTGTATACATTGCTGCCAAGTGGTCGAATCGCGTTCCTCGAGTGGTTGTCGGGACCGATGCAGTCAGGACGCAATGAGCAACTGATCCGCATTTTCTTTTTTGATTATTTGGATGAAGACCTTCGCCAAAAACGTTTGGCTGAATATCTATTTAAGCTGGATCAGGAAATTCACATGCTGGAAGCAGTACAGAACGTCGTGGCGGGAGAGTTGGCTGATATTGAAAACCCGGAAAATTACTATTATCGGGTATCGGTTCTGGCTTATGGGCTGAATCATTTTCAAATGGAACGGCAATGGTTGAGGGATATTATGGAGAGGAAGGATTTGAACCATGTCAAACCCGAGAACTAAGGCTTCTTTTTCACAAAAAAGACCGATTTTAACTGTAGTCATTATCGAGGTTCTGCTGTTGTTAGCCGTATTTGCAGCCGGAGCCTATGCGACCATCAAGGAATTAAGTTATACTTCGCCCGTTCTGATCTCGTTTATCCCCATCGCTCTGGTGATGATTGCATATTTTACATGGAAGAAGAAGTGGAATGCGCTCGGTTTCCGTAAACTCAGCAGTATTCCAGCCAACGGTTGGGTCTACTATTCTCCCTTGCTCCTTATTCTGATTGTCATCTCGTTCAAAGGAATGCACGATATCAGCGCTTCGGAAGTCCTGTTCTTTCTATTCTTTACCCTGCTCGTTGGTTTTGTGGAGGAGAGCATTTATCGGGGATTGATTCTGAAGACGCTGCTGCCAAAAGGCATAAAAACGGCCGTGATCACCTCCAGCATCCTGTTCGCTGTCACGCATGTACTGAACGTCTTATCGGGGCAGGATGCATTCCAAACGATTTTACAGATCGTATATGCTCTGCTAATAGGCGCTGTACTCGCCTTGCTGATGGTGAAGAACAAAAATATTCTCCCTCTGATTCTTTTCCACTTCCTTCACAACTTTATCCAGTTTGTAGGTAATGACAATAGTGACGCATTTATCGGATACGATCTGTTCCTTTTGCTGGTGCTGGCCGTTCACTGTGTCTGGCTGTCACTGTCGCTGAGAAGGCCTGTCGTATCAGCCGGCGCAAATCAAGCGAGCTAGATAATATTCTAACGGTTCAGCATGATCTGTCTATTTAATTGAACTAACTTTATTGGAACTAAATTTATAAGACAGCCGTATAATGCATCTTCTCGAATGGGATGTATGTCCGGTTGTCTTTTTTATCTAGGCTTCGTTTCTATCGAATGGTATAATATTCCTGGTTCAAATTAACTAGATTTGAAAGACTTACATTCTGATAAGAGATGAGGTTCATTCATGTTCAAGAAAATGTTGGTTCTGCTGTTGGCGGTTTGCGTGATGGTTCCCAGCGTGGCCGGTGCAGCATATGGCGAGCCGGGCAAGGCAAGCGCCAAGATTGCAATGCTGCTGCCCGATGGCACGCCCTTGATGGAGGACGGCACGGTCTGGATTACGTACAGCCGTCTTCCCATCAACCGAATCCCGATTCCGATGGAGGGAGATCTGAAGTTCATCGCGGGCTCCAGCGGATACGGATTCGGTGTCAATAACGCGGGCGGACTGGTCATGTGGGGGGAAGCGGGATATCAGGCCGTAGCGGGTGCGAATCATGTGAAACAGGTTGGACAAGGTTACTGGTTGACCTCTGACGGTTTCGTCCATCGCATGGTTGATTCCAAGCCGCAGACGGTAAAGGGGTTTGAGGGGATTTCCATTTTTGACGAGAACAACGGGATTATCGGCGGCGTTACCCAGTCGGGGACGGTCTTATACCATAATCGTGCTTATACGCCGGAGCCTGTGGTTCTGGGTCAAGCAGCGGACGTGGGCGCGATCCGCAAAATCAAGGTTGCCGGAGACTATGCCGCTATTCTGTACAATGACGGAAGACTTGTGCTGTTCAGTACCCTTCGAATCAATGGCAGCACGACTTACCTGTCCCAAAACTTGATTAGCGATGGGGCTGATATTTCTTTCGGTAAAGAACAGAAACTGATTTTCGTCAAAAAGGACGGAACGGTGTGGAATGCCCGATTGGATGTATTCACGCAAACATTTGAAATGACCCCGATGAAGGGAATCAGCGGAGTGAAAGAGATTGTGGGAATCGAAGGCTCCAAAAGCTTTTTTGCCCGGTTATCGGATGGGACTTGGACCGAGTATGATAATGGACAATTATATGATGTGACGGTTCCGAGCATTACGGGCGTTACGCTAAAGGTAGCGAACAGCAAGCCGAAGGTGGGAAGCTCCATCACGCCAACGGTCGAGTTTCAGTACAGCAGCGGAGAGAAGCACAAGATTCCGGCGAATATGATCGCTTTGTCCGTAGACAAGCCGCATTTAATTAAAGCTGGAGATAAAGGAACATACAAAATCACGGGTGTGGGCGAAGTCACACTGACAGTCGAGGCCGCGGGCAAGAAGCAGTCCGTGAAAATCGTTTCAGGGCTTGGCAAGCCGCTGGAGAACGCCAAACAGGAGAAGGGAATTACCTACCTGCCTCTGAAGCCGGTATTCCAAGCCGTGGGAGGCTCGGTCCAATATCAGGCTGCTTCCAAGACCTTCGATATTACCGTAGGAGAAACCAAGCTTTCCGTTAAGGCAGGAAGCAAGCAGGCGAAGATCAACGGCAAAACCGTGAACATGAAAGGCGCTCCGATCCAGAACAAAGGGGAGACGCTCGTATCCGCGGATCTGTTGACCGCAGCACTGGGTGCGAAACTGAAATGGGACGCATCCAAACAGCAAATGACCGTGACGCTGGGCGCGGCACAATTCGTCGTAAAGGGCGAGCCGAAGAAAGCAACGAGCAGCGGCAGCACCGGAAGCGCCGGGAAAAGCAAAATGTCATCGGTCCCTGCGACCGGAAGCATGGCTGGTTGGAGGCTGCTAAAAGGCCATGAATATGAAAAATCCTTGCGCATTTATTACCAATACAAGAATGGCATCCTGTCAACCAAAACGGAAGATATCCGCAAAGTGGATTTGAATAAAAAAGTGACTTGGACGGATGATTACGGCCGCAAGCATATCAACACCGTCCGTGAAATCTACTCCCTGTTCACCCTTTCGAATGAATACACCTCAGAATGGCTTCACAAAAAGTTCGGAAAGCTTTATGAGGACTGGCTGCTTAGCTCTTTGGTAGATGCCGCTCGGATTGTTGAGCAGTATTTGCAAGAGACCGGTCAGATGCCGAGTTATGCACCCAATGTCACCCTGACGCCGGATGCGGTATTCGAATACGAGTAAGTGCACACGAGCAAGCAAAAAAAGATATTCTCGTTTCGGATAGGGGCCAGGATTTTCCTGGCCCTTTTTGCTATGGAAGCGCTCCTTTCTCGCGGACGAATACCATTCCACTGCAAGCTCGATCCATCTCCTTTATGCGGCGAATATTATAACTTACATCAAAATATAGTAAACGTAAATGCAAGCCCTGTTACTTGCAATTTTAAATACAAAGGGGGGACATTCATGAAGCGAAGGACACCGCCTGACCGATTGGCTGAGCCGGGGGCCGCCGATACTCCGCCTCCCAGAAGGCACACCCTGTTTTGGAGAATGTTCGCGAACTATTTTCTCCTTATTCTCATCCCCGTCATTGTTGCTTCGGTTCTTGCTCAGGTGCTTGTCGTTCGCATCATCGAAAAAGATGCCGAGCGTTTTAACCAAGTGGTGATGAACCGGTTCTCCGAGCAGACGGATGCCGAGCTTCAATCGCTAAAGACAAGCATGATTAATATCCTGAGCACATCCAGATTACGGAGCGTGCTGCTCGCTCCCATGTCTTCGTCGCCGGAAAGCCAGCCCCCTCCGGAACTGCTTCATTCCCTGCGGGAGCAGCTGCAGCAGCTGGAATCGGATGAGTTGGTCGAGAAAGCTTATTATTATTTTGTCCATCAGGATTTAATGATCGATGCCGAAACCTATACGAACAAAGCGTATTATTTTCGTTCCCGCTATCCCTTGGATCTGAACCGCCGCCACCAGCTGGAAGCCGAATTATCCGGCAAGAAAATGATGGATTTCATGGATTCTCCCGATGCCGTGACGGCTTCCATGAGTTACCCGTTCAATACCGCCTCCCCTGAAGTTTACCTCCTGGTCGAAGTGAAACGAGACAAGCTTGAAGAGCGGATTCATATTCCGGAGAGCTGGGTCACGGGCACGGCCATAGTGGATGATACTGCCCAAGTGATCGCCGGGACCGGTTTGACCGAGCAGGACCGGCTCGCCCTGCAGCAGCGAATACGCACGGATGGTTTCGCTTCGCAATTTACGATATCGGACAAGATGGGGCTGTCCTTCATGGCGTCCGGCTTCAACGAGTCCTGGCATTATATCAGCATGGTTGATCTAGGCACATTGATGAAGCCGGTCCATATTACCCGCTTAATCTGCTGGTTGTTCCTCCTGTTCTTCCTCATTGTCGGCGCCCTCGCCTCGTATTATTTAAGCCGGCGCTTGTACCGGCCGATTCGGGAGATCAAGGATGGCTTGAAGCTGCATCATGCTCCGAATGAAGAGGGGCGTTACGAAGGCAACGAGTTTGACGTCATCAAACGCTACTCCCAGTTCATCATGACCGAGAATAAAGAGCTGTACCAGATGGTGAACGGGATGCTGCCGATTGTGCAGGAGCAGTTTTTCACGAAAATCCTGCTGGGGCAATACCGGGATGCCTTATCGATTGAGTATTATGCCAAGGAGATTGAGTTTGCCTACAGCCATAAGGCGGTGAGAACCGTCCTATGCATCTCTTTCCACTATGAGCGATCGTTTTATGATGCGACATCGGAATCCGCCAAGATCTTTTTGCTGACGGAGCTGAAGGACAAAATCCACCGGCTGGCGCCCGGCATGGTCTGGATCTGCCAGACAAGGCCGGATTTGATGGCTTGCGTCATCCAGCATGATCACATCACGGAGGGTTATCCGGAACGAATGGCGGAGCAGATCAGGCACGTGTTTCTGGAATACGGTGTCTATTATAAAGCGACGATCGGGATCGGCAGAACCGTTCATGCCATCGAAGAGCTGCATCAGTCCTATGAGCATGCGCTGGCCATGCTGAATTACCGGGGACTGCATTCCACGGTGGAGATTTGCGGCAGTCCGCCTTCAAGGGAGCTGCAGCAATGGGACTCTTTCCTGTCCGTGCAGGAGGTACAGCGGATCCACAACCAGTGCAAAACCCGGGAGTATGACAAGCTGCTCCATTCCGTGCTGAATCTGCTGGAGGAAGGGAAGCGCAAGGATGCAGCAGCCGTGCAGATGAAATATCTGCTCGCCGATGTGCTCAACACCTGGATTCGGGCGGTAGAGTCGGAACGCAATGAATTGAACGTCCCCTATTATTCCGGTCTGTTCGAGCGAATGAATCGCTGCATGACATGGGACGAGCTGACGCAATGCTTCCAGGACATTCATGGCTTTCTGTTCCGGAAACCGGCCTCCAGCAGCCGCAGCCAACAATTTATCGAGATTCTGGAGTACATTCACGAGCACTACGATCAAGAGCTGTCGATCGAGCATTTTGCCGGCATGATGAATATGTCCATCGGGCATTTCAGTCGAACCTTCAAGGAAGAGGTCGGCGAGAAGTACGTGGAATATATCGCGAAGTACCGGCTGATGAAGGCAAAGCAATTTTTGCTTGAAACCGATTTGAAAATAGACGAAATCGCTGAAAAGGTGGGGTATTGGGGGAGGAATTCCTTGATTCGGGCTTTCCGCCGATATGAAGGCATTACGCCTGCCAAATACCGGAGTTCCCATCAATAGGAAAGAAGAGACTGCATTATTTTCTGAAGTCTCTTTTTTTGCATGGAACAGGCCGAAAGCCTTGCGGCGCAGGCATAACAAAACATGCGTCTTACGGAAAAGATGTTTGCTTTACGCGAAGGAGGCACGGCTCGTATAGTGGGGACAACAACAAACGAATGTAAATGCTTTCAATCGGAGGTGGGGATTATTGGCGCAGCTATCACGGATCGGCTACGTTCTGAAAAAGCATAAAGCGTTGTACTTGCTGATGCTGCCGGGCATCTTGTACTACTTGATATTCAAGTACGCGCCGATGTACGGCATCATCATTGCCTTCCAGGACTATTCGATCGGCCGGGGCATTTTGGGAAGCAAATTTGTGGGACTGAAGCATTTCATTGAATTTTTCTATGTCACCCCCGATGCATGGAAGCTGATTCGCAACACGATCATGCTGAATGTGTACGATCTGCTGTTTCATTTTCCGGCGCCGATCATTCTGGCGATCCTGTTCCATGAGCTGAAGAGCAAATGGTTCAAACGGTTTGTGCAAAACATCAGCTACATGCCGCATTTCCTGTCGACCGTCGTGATCGCGGGCATTCTCGTCACCTTCCTGTCTCCGACCACGGGCGTGGTGAACCATCTGCTCGTCAAGCTGTTCGGCATCGAGCCGATCATGCTTCTCGGCATGCCGGAGTGGTTCCGGACGGTGTACGTGGGCTCCGAAATATGGCAGAAGGTCGGGTGGGGGACCATTCTCTACCTGGCTGCGATTGCCGGCATCGATCCGACGCTGTACGAGGCGGCCAAGATGGATGGGGCCAACCGGTGGCAGCAGATCCGGCATATTACGTTCATCGGCATGGTGCCTGTCATGATTATTCTGTTCGTGCTGTCGCTCGGCAATTTCATGGAGGCCAGCTTCGAAAAAATCCTCTTGATTTACAACACGATGAATTACGAAACCGCGGATGTCATTAATACCTTTGTGTACCGGCGGGGCATCCTGGATGCCGATTTCAGCTTCGCGACCGCAGTAGGCCTGTTCCAGTCGGCGATAGGCTTCATACTGGTCGTTGCGGCCAATCGGGTCGTACGCAAATATTCGGAGACCAGCCTGTGGTAAGAGGTGCGCGATGAAAAAGCAGGAAAGCTTCGCTTCGAAGCTGTTTGACGTATTCAATATATTGTTCATGATTGTGCTGATCATGGTAATGGCCTACCCGATGGTGTACGTATTCTCGGCTTCCATCAGCAACAATGCCATGGTCGCGAGCGGCGCGGTGCTGCTGTGGCCGAAAAAGATTACGCTGATCGCTTACGAACAGCTCATCTATAACCCCGATCTCTGGGTGAGTTACTGGAATACGATCCGGTACACGTTCCTGCATACGTTGCTGACGCTGATCGCAACCTCGGCGATGGCGTATCCGCTGGCGAAGCGGTGGCTGCCCGGCCGAAGAGCGATACTGCTCATGGCAGCGTTCACGCTTCTCTTCAGCGGGGGCATGATTCCAACCTTCCTGATCGTTCAGAAGCTGGGGATGCTGGACACGATCTGGGCGATCGTCCTTCCGTCGCTGATCAGCACTTGGTACCTGTTCATTATGCGGACATTCTTCGAGGCGCTGCCGGAGGAGCTTGAGGACGCGGCTGCCATCGACGGATGCGGATCCATGCAGATTCTGGTGCGGATCGTCCTGCCGCTATCCGTGCCGGTAATGGTCACGATCGGCCTGTTCACGGCGGTGAATCAATGGAATTCCTTCTTCAGCGCTTTGATCTATTTGAATGACCGGGAGATGTACCCGCTGCAAATCATGATGCGCAACATCCTGATCGCCGGCACGAACGTGCAGGGCGAAGGCGACCTGACGCATCTGGAAACGCTGAAATACGCCATGATCATGATCGGGACGCTGCCGATCCTGTGCATCTATCCGTTTATCCAAAAATATTTCGTACAGGGCACGATGATTGGCGGCATTAAGGGATAGTCATGGATTCTCGGGAATCCATCTCTATACGATGTGATGATAAAAAAAAGGAGGTTATGGAATGCGGCAAAAGGGGTTCAGAACTGCGCTTGCCATGATCCTGCTCTGCGCGATGCTGGTTACGGGCTGCACCGGCGGCGGCAAGGACGATTCAGGGACGTTAAGCCCTGACAAACCGGTTACTTTTTCATGGCTCGTATACGACCGGGTGGAGGGCAAGGTTCGGGATGACTGGGAGATTTTCAAAGAGATCGAGGCCAAGACGGGCGTCAAAGTAAAGTTCCAGATCGTCAGCCAGGAAGGGCTTGAGGAGAAAAGGCAGATCATGATTGCCACGAATACCGCCACGGATTTTATCCAGGTGCCGACGCAGGACGGCCGGGAGCATGGGCCGGAGAAGGTGTTCCTGAACCTCCATGATTATTTGGACCGGGCTCCGAATCTGAAAGCCTTTTACGAGAAATATCCTGAAGCCAAGGCGCTGGCAACGGGCACGGACGGAGGCCTGTATACCGTACCTGTCCTGGAAGGGGATGCGGAAGGCAAGGGCTTTAACTTTATCTGGTATGCCCGCAAGGACATTATGGATCAGCACGGGATACAGGCGCCGACCACCGTGGATGAATTCTATCAATATCTGAAAACGTTGAAAGAAAAGGTGCCGGACTCCTACCCGCTCATATCGAACGCGATTGTAGGCGACACGGGGCTGTATACAACCTTCGGGCGTATCTTTACCGGCATCAGCGGTTTTTACAACCTGGATCCAACCACGGATCAATACGCATTCGCACCGTATCATGAGAATTATCAGGATATGCTGGTATACCTGAATAAGCTGTATGCGGAAAAATTGCTGGATCCGGAATTCTCGCTGCTGACGCAAGCGCAGTGGGAGGAGCGCATCCTGACGGGCAAGTCCTTGGTGACGTTTTTCTGGAAGGCCGATCTTGAATCCTTGGTTGCCAAGGCGAGGGGGGCCGGCACGGCGGAATATGAGCTGGACGCGATTCCTTCTTTTGCAGCCGAAGGGATCAAGAACTATCAGTTCTCCCGTCCGGTCGTTGGCACCGTCGGCCGAGCGATATCAGCCAAAGTGAAGGATAAGGAGCGCGCCGTCCAATTCCTCGATTATTTGGTCAGCGAAGAGGGAACGAATTATCTGTCCTTAGGAATCGAAGGCAAAACGTATACGATGGAGGACGGCAAAGCGGTATATAACAAGGAGTTCGGCGAATCTCCGTTTAATGCGCTCCGCAAGGATTGGGGCGTATGGTATGACCTGATCACGCTGAATAACGCCAAGTCGCGGGAAGTGTGGGAGCGCGGGTTAAGCGAGAAGAGCAAGGATATCAATGCAAGATATGAGCAGTATATCGTCCCTGCACCGAAGCAGATCGTCAAGACGGAAGAGGAGCTAGAGCTCGAGAAATCGAAGCTGAACAATCTGAATAAATTCCTTGAACAGAAGGTAACGGAGTTCGTAACCGGCAAAACGCCGATCAACGATTCCACGTATCAGCAATTCATCGATCAAGCGAAGAAACTCGGCTCCGACGAACTCCTTGTCATGTATAACACCGCATATACGCGCACATACGGCGGCAAGTAATTCTTAATGGAGATTGGGGGAATCAGGCGATGGACGATACCAAAATCATCGACGTCGACGTTCATAACGAGCAGGACGACAGGGCGCTGCTGCCATATCTGCAGGAGCCTTGGCGCTCTCGGGTAGCGGCATCCGGCATCGGGTATGCAGGCTCAGGGTATTACTCGCCGATCGGCGTGATGAAAAAAGACTCGATCCCTCCGGGGGGAGGCAAGGCCGGCTCCGATCCCGATTATATGATCAAGCAGCTGATCGAAGGCTACAATCTGGACTATGCCGTATTGACGGGAGTCGTCTATAACATCGCCTCCACGCATGATCCGGATTATGCAGCGGCGATATGCTCGGCTTATAACGATTATCTGATCGCCGAGTGGCTTGGCAAGCATAAAGCTTTTAAGGGAGCCATGGCGGTAGCTACCCAGGACCCGCTGCTGGCGGCACGCGAGATCGATAGGATCGGCAGCCATCCGGATATCGTAGAGGTGATGATCTCCAGTGCGGCGAGGTCGCCGCTGGGACAGCGTCACTATCACCCGATCTACGAAGCGGCGGCGCGTAACGGCCTACCGGTCGCGATCCATCCGGGAGCGGAAGGCGGCGGGAGCTCGACGGCTCCCACCGCGGCCGGCTACCCGACCCGGTATATCGAGTGGCACACCTGTCTCTCCCAGATGTTCATGGCGCATCTGGTGAGCATGGTCTGCGAAGGCGTGTTCGTGAAGTATCCGAACCTCAAGGTGGTTCTGGTTGAAGGCGGTGTAGCCTGGCTGCCGGGCCTGATGTGGCGGCTGGACAAAAACTACAAGGCACTGCGCGCAACCGTGCCCTGGCTGACGAGAATGCCGAGCGAGTACATTCGGGATCACTGCTACTTATCGACGCAGCCGATCGAGGAGCCGGATAATCCGCAGCATCTCATCGATCTCTTCAATATGATCGATGCCGAGAACATGCTGCTCTATTCCAGCGATTATCCGCATTGGGACTTCGACTCGCCGGGCCATGTCCTGCGGGGCCTGAAACCGGAGGCGCGGCGGAAGATCTTTTATGAGAATGCGAAGCAGTTGTACAGGTTGGATTGAGGGAATGGATGATGTCGCGGAGTTGGATGGAACAGCTCTGGGACTAATGAATACTAGATGTGGACTGGGCAGATGCCGTAACTCGATTTACCGGAAGTCATGGGAATTTGACTAGGTCAACTAGGTTACTCTGGATGAATCTCCACAGGTGAATGCAAACTCATTCAATGAACTGGGCACAGGGGAAAACCATTAGATCCAACTAACAGGGTTTGAAGGCAAGGAGGTGCATGCATGGCGGTACATTACGTGCTGACGGAGGAAGACGTTCCAGAGGGTGAGCACAAAGTCATCAACATCGAGGGACGCGAAATCGGCATCTATCGGGTCAACGGCGAGTATCATGCGATACTCAACTACTGCCCGCACCAAGGAGCGCCGATCTGCGCAGGACTGGTCTCCGGTACGACGCTGCCCTCGGAGGTGTACGATTACGAATACGGGAGGGCAGGCGAGATCGTCCGATGTCCCTGGCATGGCTGGGAGTTCGACCTGCAGACCGGCAAGTCGCTGTTCAGCGACCGGATCCGGGTGAAGAAATACAAGGTGGAGATTCATGAGGGCAAGATCGGAGTGGTGATGGGAAGGTAGCGGGCGGGTGGTTGAAAGAATGCCATATGGAGCAGCGAGATTCACCTAAAGCAAATGAACACGGCGGCGGCTTACAACAGATGTGATGGGAAGATGCGGGAGCTCGTTGGGGACTGAGTCGATTAAGGTGCTTTCGTTTTGCGTTGGGATATAACCGGATGTTTGGCATTTCACTGATGGGACACGGAGATATAACGGAATGTCGCAGTTCGTTGATGGGGCGCAGGGATGAAACGAGTCATCGCCAGTTCATTGATGGACGCTGGGCTATAACGCGGAATGTCGTCATTTCGTGGTCTACTCCTTGGCTACATCGGGCCCTGCCGCCATGATTTGGGATTACTTAACGGGAAAATGCAGGTTTCATTGCGGATCAGTAGCGCTCAAGAGACTAATGTCAGCTTTTAACGGACCGTAGATCCGTTATTAGAGGTAATAACGCGATTATTTACCATCTTCCGGACTCCAGATCCGCTATTGTGTGGATTAAAGGTACAAATACCGGCAAGATGGCAAAATAAGGCCCTTTGAGTCCGCTCCCCCCCTACTAAAGTGCTGTTTTTCGAGAAATAAGGTATTCTGAGTCCGTTAGGAAGGCCAAGGCCCTCACGACCAAGGAGCAAGCGGAGATTGGACATATGGATGATATTGCGTTCTATTGGCAGACGTCCGGTTATCAGGTGAATTTCTGCTCATTCCCCAGTTCTCTGCTCGTGGCGATAATGAAAAAGAGCGAGGATTGAGGGGCACGCGCCCCTCAAACTCGCTCTTTTAGTCATGCCGATATTGCCGACAGGTAGAGTTGTTTTCTACTATAATTTCCTCACACCACCTGCGACAATACCAAGCCCCCGTAAGCGAACGCGGCCAGGATCACCAAGGCCGGGTGGATCTTGCGGATGTTCATGGCCCAGAAGGCGACGGCGGCGATGCCGAGGGATTGCAGGAGGCCGATGGAGATGACGGAGCTTTTGCCGATCTGCCAGGTCAGGGTCAGCATCATGATGGCGATGACCGGCTGAACCAGCAGGGTCATGCCTTTGACCACGGGCGACGTGCGGTATTTCTGCAGCAGATTCAGCAGCCAGATGAGCGCTACTGCGGAAGGGATGACCGTCGCCGCGAGGGCGAGGGTCAAGCCCATCCAGCCGGATACGCCGTATCCGACAAAAGCGGCGATTTTGGTGGCGATCGGCCCGGGAAGCGCGTTGCCAAGCGCAAGCATGCTGGAGAATTCCGGGTCGGTCAGCCAGCCGTGATTCGTGACGATTTCCTTATACATAAGCGGGATCGAAGCAGGACCGCCGCCATAACCGAGCACGTTGGAGACAAAAAAGCTGATCAGCAGCTGAAGCCATTCTTCCATCAGGCCGACCCCTCCTTATCCCGTCTTTGTTTTTTGAGTTTGGCTACGGTTCTAAAATGCACGGTGCCATAAGCAAGGAACAGCATAATGACGAGGGCCGGATGGATCTGGATGCTCTCCAACAGGAGAAACGACAACACAAAAAACCCGATCCCGGCATAAATGCCAAGTCCCTTCACGGCCTTCTCGCCGAATTCGTAAGCCATCGTGCCCAGCATGACCGCAATGACCGGCGTAACGCCGGCAATCATGCCCGCCACGACTTTGGAGCTGCTGAGGAACGTCACCGCCGACAGCAGCGCGATCATCGCGATGCAGGTCGGGAGGATATGCGCAAGAACCGCAACCACCGCGCCTAGCACCCCTTTTTCCCGGTAACCGAGATAGGCGGCCATCTTCGTGGCGATCGGACCCGGGAGCGCATTGGCCAGAGCCAGCACCTCTCCGAATTCATCGTCGCTGAGCCAGCCGTAACGAACGACGGCCTCATGCCGGATCAGCGGAATGACGGAGGGTCCGCCGCCATAACCGAGTATGCCGGTTCGGAACATGCCGAACGTTAATTCAATGTATGGTTTGCTATGTTTATCATCCAAGGGTAGGAGTCCTTTCTGTCGAAAAT
>Ga0209784_100111_pt1 | contig 91590 bp, 105 predicted proteins | sample AraplaCvi_mLB_r2_2_FD_184284 | JGI IMG/M metagenome (GOLD analysis project Ga0209784, IMG submission 184284) | Arabidopsis root microbial communities from North Carolina, USA - plate scrape CL_Cvi_mLB_r2 (SPAdes) (version 2) | ecosystem: Host-associated > Plants > Roots > Endosphere | place...
CGCAAACTCATGAACGGCATTTAATTTCGGAAATAATATGGTCAAAATATGGTCACAGACTTTATTAGTCGTCTAAAACCATAATAAAACTGGGTTTCTTTAATATCAGAGGAAATACCATTTCGGTATAATTTAGCTTCCTATTATATAGGATTTGTTAAGGATTACGGCCTTTGGAAATACAATGTTAGGATCATTTCGGATGCGTTCAGCTACAATTATGGTCAAAATATGGTCACGGGGTTCTTTTCGTTTTTGGAATTGAATATAGAAATATTTACCTAGTTCTGTTAGACTAACCTCGTGTTCATATTAATTCCAAAGGGGTGCTTCATTCGTAATGGTTGGTATAGGAATTTTAGGGGTGCTAGGGTTTATTGTGTTTCTAATCATGGGGATAATATCCTTATTTAGAAAGAACGGTAAAGCCAAGCGGTTGTTTCTGATTTCAATATCCTCTTTCATTGTATTTCTGATAGCTGCTTTGAATACCGATACAGAAACTTCGCCAACATCTAAGGCCGTAACCGCCTCTAATGACTCAGCAGATCAAAAGGACAATGGACAAGAGAAGTCTAAAGAACCAGTTAAACAGGCAGAGGAAAAACCCAAAACGCCTAAACAGATAGCAGAAGAAGTTGCTGCAGAAGAGTTTTCTGAGGTGAAACAAGTGGCTTTTAACGCTGAAACAGGAAATCTGTTCATAAAAGCGACTGGTAAAGAGAACTTTACAAATAATATGACAAGGGATGGGCTGAAACTAGCTATCTTAGAAGTAGTTGAGACCGTTAGTTCTTCTACAGAAGTAAAAAATGTTGATTTCAACATTCTGTTCCCTCTAGTAGACCAATATGGAAATGTATCTGATGGTTCAGTTATGAAGGTTATGCTATCGAGAGAAACAATAGACAAAATGAACTTCAAAAACTTCAATATAGACAATTTAGATGCAATAGCTGATGGGTACTGGCTACACCCTGGATTCAAGTAAGAAGTAATTAAATTATATCTCGGACATACTTTTAATTTTAAAAGACCCTCTCAACGGGGTCTTTTTAATATGTCCAATAATCAAAAGTCCTTCTTGCTCTTTTGGCTGGTGGAGGATCGTTATCGTCTTTTAACACGAAAATACCGGTGGTTGTTGTTTTGTCCGGCCACTGAATATATCCGTGGTCCTCTAAATACTGCAGAGACAAAAGAATGTCTTTCTTACTCCGGCCTGTCTTTGCCTCTAATAGCCGGAAAATGGGCATACGTCCTTGTTTATGTGAGGGGTAATTCAGTAAGATGCGATGGAGTTTTCTTTCTGGATCCGGCAGCATGCAAAATACCTCCTGTAAAAATGAGAACGTTCGTTTGTATTATATCAGGCCAGAAAGCAAAAAAGAACCCCGCATGCCGCCGCCTCGGGGTCCCTGTAGCTCATGCTTTTATTCCTTAGTTTCAAGCGTAGCCGTTTTAGAATTCTGGTCCCATCCAATCTTTGCACCGATCGCCTCGCCTACAGCTCGCAGGGGAACGTAGGTCACTCCGTCCACTAGCTTACCGTCCTTGATTTTCTTACCATCCACTATGACATTCACCTTGTCGCTCACCGCAGCTGCACCTTCCTTCTGTTTCATCTTCTTTGCCCACACTTTCAAATCATTCAGCGTGCCGTCGAATTCATTCAGGTCCACGTTGCCACTGATGCCCGGGACCTTGCCGGAATCACTAAATTGCCAAATAGTCCAGCGTTTCCATGCTGCCCGATCATCCGGCACCCGCGTATTGCTGTATCGTGCAATCCACAATGGATAGACGCCAAGTGACGTATCAAAATTGACGGCAAAGGCATTGCCCGTGTAGATCATCGGCCGGCTGCCGGTAAGTCGCTCTACCTCGTTCAGGAATGCCAAAGCAATGACGTTGATAGTGGCCTTGTTTAGATTACCCGGGTTATTCTCGTAATCCATCACCGGCGGCAATTCGAACACGTCCCCTGCCTTCTTCATCGTCTCTGCAAAATGGGCGGCCTGCTGCTTTGCTGCTTGAACTGTGATAGCGTCCATGAAATGATATGCGCCTACCAAAAGCCCGGCTCCCCGCGCCCCCTTCGCATTCTCATAAAATCGCGGATCCACAAAGGCCGTGCCTTGAGTGGCTTTGATGAAAGCGAACTCTCTGCCATCAGCCTTAACTTGCTGCCAGTTGATTTTACCTTGCCAATGGGAAACGTCGATCCCTTGAGCATTGCCTTTACTCCTGTTTTGCATTGGTGTCCACTCCTTTCATCCCTTGCTTAACAAGCTGGTTGCCATAAACGGCAACAGCTCCGCACAGAATGCCTTGAATTACCGCCTGTACTGTAAACCCTTGAATAAGGCAAACGAACACAATAGCAATGGCACCAACCAAATAAGGAATAGACCAATTCGGGATAAGGGGCGTCTGTTTAAAGACATATCCAATAATCCAGCAGGCAATCACGACCACGATCAACTCAGGGTTGATGTATTCAAAAATTAAACTCCACTCCATATTCAATCATCCTCCTATTATTTAAGTGCAGCCAGCTTGAAGCCAGCCCACACCGCTGCAACAAGACCGGTCGCCGAACTGGCAATAATAACGCCGTAGAAAGCCCTCTTTACCCACTTGCGCCCCTCTGCCTGCTCTTGCTGCACTTTCAACGCCTCGTTAGCCTTGCGCAAAGCTTCTTCTGCAATAACCTTGGTTTGACTTTGCTCCATCTCCATAGTGGTTAACTTGTCCTTTACTTGCTGGGCACAGGCCAGTGCTTCTTTAGATGTGTCCCTGACTTCTGCAACCGATGGTACCAGAGCTGCCAGCGGCTTCAATGTCTCTTCGATTCTCGCGAGTTGTATCTGCAGACCAACCAATGTATTTACATCTTGCACGTCACCCACCCCTTGTGTAGTATTCATTCCCCTCGTCCCCCAATCATTTCTCTGTATTAAAAAGAGCCCCCGGACCACCCAGGGGCATAAAAAATACGCCTTATGGCGCGTTATGCTGCATAATCAACATTTGTGATTTGCTCGTATTCTTCTGGAGTGATCATCTTAGCAACAACAAATGTTTTCAGACTATCATCGGTGTACAACGGATGTTGATTGTCATAATAGCGTTTGACTATCGAATACCACATCTACTCTGCACCTCCCTTCAGGGCCGCAACCTCGAAGAGCAGGGTTCCCACGGTATCCTCCAGGGAAGCGATGGTCGCCTTATCGTTGGCGCTCTCCAGAACGAGGTTTCCAATGGTCAAGTTCAATTCTGCATTCTCCTGCTGCAACTTTGATACCTTGGTTTCAATCGTCTCAGGAGCATAATAGTCATAGAACAACACTTTATCGATCAGATTGACTTTAAGTACCGCATCCATCCCTGGGATATTTTCTGGATAGATCATTGGTGTATCGCCCAAATCTATATGATTGGGATCAGACTCTTTCGCATCCGTAGGCAAAAATATAACCTTAGTTACCTTGCCAACATTAACATTCTCAGTTTCGTATTTGATTAACATCGCAGTACCCCCTTTATGTTATTATCATCATCCCATATGCATATGATGACCGTTCTCCACTCGAAACCACCGATAAATCATGGTTTGTGATTACGTCAATAGGACCGTTAAAATCAAAACCTGACGGAACTGATATAGGGTCTGATCCACTTGTGTAGCCCATTATTTTAATCCGTTTAGCAACTCTATCGATGCTTAACCTATTTACGTATGTCGATATAGTAGCCCCCCATCCTGATGACCCAGACATCAAAGTAACAAGACAAGCTTCTCGGCGTGCACTGTCCCTAAGCCACACAGACGCTGAAGGTGTCGTGCCATTTGCCCTACTGACAGTCTGGGCAAATATCCCCTGCCCAAAATTTGTTTGATCATAACTAGTCATAAAATCAACGTATCTCCCACCTGGAGGTATTCTGAACAAGATTGCTGTATCTTGATACGAAATGGTCCTTTCTATTGGCCCAATCTGTATAGCTTCTCTAACACTTTGGAAAATCTGTTGGATTTTTTGCGCTAAAAGAGTGTTGGAATCATTGACCGAAGCCGGTACCCCTTTAGCTGTAATCGCATCCGCAAACGCTTGTTTTTCCGCAGGCGTCATTCGCTCCAATGTTCCGACTATACCAAAGAATGTTTTGTCTTTCGGCAGATTGCCCGCAATCAAGTTCGGCTCTCCCTTGATTGTAATTGCGCTAGTGTATCGTCCGGCCGCTTTGGTCTGGTCTGCGGTATTTGGTGTAACTGTGCCTCCCGCGCCTCTATCTGGGATGGTACCCGTCACTTTTACACCCTTCACGTAGGCTGTTTTGCCGCTGATTATATCCCCAGCCGCTGCTGTGGCGTCACTGGTGTCAATCCCGACAGGTATTGAACGAATCCCTGTATCCAGCTCTGCAAACGTTGCAACTTGTCCCTGTTTGGAAACCGTCCCTTTCTTGGCGATGACGGCGGTTTCCAATCGGTTTTTACCGTCAACGCCAGATTGCTTTAAACCATCGATTTCACTATTAATCGTCGAAATGTCAGACTTTTCGGCCGCCTTTTGCTGGAGCTCTTTCAGTGATTCAGCCGTCAACGACATAAACCAATTCAACCATGCGGCAGGTGGTTTGTCGTTCACTTGCCATCCTTCCTGCTTTTTCGATTCAGGAGGCTCCACACCGGGTGCGCTCCAAGTAGGCGCTTGTTTGTCAAAGGACAAGGTAATCCCTCCTATATTGGTAATGGGTAATCGTTACCCGGGATATAAACTTCTCCCAAGGTCCCGCCGGTCGTCATTGCCTCGTCTGCAAATCCTGTTGGACCGGTTTCGAGTTGGTCATATTTCGAAGAGAATTGAAACGTGCCAGTTAGTTCAATTTGAGCCACACGGACGCCTGCAGCTACCGTTTTCTGGATGATCTGCCCAAACTGTAAGGGAGACATCCCCACTTCATTCAGCCGTTTTGTCGGGACTTTGATCAACGATATCGCTGCCGGTTCCGGCTCCGAAGGATCATCGAATTTTGGGTCAATACGGATGTCAGAATACGGGCAGTCCAGCGCAAGGGACAGGACCTGAATGATCGTGTTCACATCCGTTTTGGAAAGGTTCCGCGCGATTTTGGATTTTAGGAGAACCCGGTAAACTTCGTCCGTGGATGCCCCTCGCGTTTGCACGATGTTTTCCCCGATCCGGTCCAGCGTAGTGCCTTGGGCGTCATCAATGGACCGCCATTCCCGGATGCGTTCAAAGGTGTCGTTTACCTGCTGCAGTTGGCCGTGTAGGATGCTGATCAATTTCCCTAGATTACTATGTGGGTCCTTATTGTAGGCGTCGGCAAATCGCCGCAGCATATCCTTAAAGCTAAGCATGACTGGTCACCTCAATATCAGATGCCTTCACCTGTGCGACTTGGAACGGCTCAATAGCAACATTCCCTGTTCCCATCGATCCGCCGGTTCCGACTCGGATGACAACATCTTCGACTCCTGTGACACTGTACACTGTGCTGATCAGCCTCGTATAAACCACTTGGGCGCCCATGTTCAGACCGTTGTAATAGCTGCCGTTATCCTCGCCGCCGACATACCGGACCAAGGCCGATCGTATTAAATCATCACCATTCGCCGGGTAGCTGTCATTTCGGGTTACATCCACTTCGATTTGCAAGGCGACTTCCTCCGCCCGGCTGAATTTGACGGTATGCGGATATCCGCCAAGGTCCATGACTTGCATGGAAATGTCTCCATGGGATTCAATCCCCGCAGCTCCTTTGTCGAATATCGTTTGGGCTATGGTTTGATCATCGCCCCCAAGCACATACGCTTGATAAGATTTCGCAGGGCGTCCGGCGCTGTCCGTCTGTATGGTGTTATTCTCGATCACGGCTGCCGCACGTACATTTTCGAGACGTAGCAGCGCGCCGCGCAGGGCATCCAAGGAAGCAGCGCCACCCCCGGCCACCGCCTGATCCATCCGGTCTCTAAACTCGTCATCTGTTTCCTTCTCCCGTCCGCCTTGGGTGCGCTCCGGGTTCGTTACGGCCGTGATATCAGGATTTGGATTAACAATAATAGTAATCGTTCCGGCAGATACATTGCCCTGTGAGCCGGGCTCCAAGGCTTCAACCGGCACGGTCGCCATGCCGTCGGCACCCACCGTGAAAGGTTCCGTTGTTTCAAAATAAACGCCGGTTTCCGTGGCAACCTGAAATCCTGTGTCCTCGGTCCGGCCCGGGGTTCCTGAGATTAAAACGGTCCCAGTCGCCCATTGTTCCAATATCCGCGTGACTCCCGAATAAGGCCCTAACCGGTCCAGATTGTTACCTTGGGCCGTGTTCTTGTATCCGCTGTTGTATACGTCCTCGGCGGTCCCCCAAATCATCGCCAAGAACCATGCAAAAAGCCGCAGGATGATCCCCAGCGGCGAGCGTTCAGACGTATTAATGTTTTCGCCAAAAGCTTCCTTGGCCTTGTCCTCGATTTCGTCATACAAGTCTTGGAATCGCCGCCGTTTAAATCCGGTTCTATCCAGCACCGACTATCACCCCCTCTTCTTGAATCGTCTCCCCATCCGTCCCGGTTGCCGTAAATGTAACAAGCATCGTCCGGGATTTAGGATTGATGGTGAACTCCACATTTTCCACCGACTGGATCCGGGACTCCTGCAGCAATCCGGCTGTCAGTTCGTCCATCATTTGGGCTTCATTGACGTCTTTACCAAGGAACATCTTAAAATCAATTCCCATTTCCGGGTTTAGAAACCATTCATTTTTATTGGTTCCGATGCCGAGCCGACAGCATTGCGCCAATTCTTCGGGGCCTTCGATCGTAGCCAGCTCGCCGCCGGTGAAGACAAGGTCCCCGGTGTCATCCACTTTCAGTGAAATCATAGGAACACCCCCACTATTACGGCGTCATTGATGTCATGCGCCCGGGTGCTGTCCGGCGCGGCCACTTGACCGCGCAATGTATTCTTAATCTCCCGATCCGCACAAACCACATATACCACATCGCCTTTTTCATAGAATGGTTTTTCGACTTCGATATCCGGGCCAACCTTCCGCTTTCGCCCAAGTGCCGGAACGGATTGAATGACAGCAGGCGTATCGTCCCCCATTCTCACAAGGGGCTGCACATCCGCCCGGCATGTCGTTTCGTCGAACGTCACCACCCGGCACGGAATCGCCACATGCACCCCGGCCATGGCCCGGTTAACAAATCCATCTATCAACTTGGATAAAGTGCCTGCCGCATCCGCTTTGCTCATAACAACGCCTCCATCTCCGTGGTAAAGTCGCCTGTCCGGCTGATGTGATGGCTTCCGCTTCGAACATGCAGCTTGCCGCTAAACTGTTCGCTTTCCAGATTGATGACCGAAGCCGTGGTAATTCGGTACTGCAGCTGAGATTTCACGTTATACCCTCTTGCGCCGTTGCCTTCAAAATACTCGGGTGACTCGATTAATCCGGTTTTCTTGGTCAGATTAAATACGCTATCCCCGCCCTTTCGGAGGCTGCGCACATACAATTTTCCTTTATTGATGTAAACGGATGTGCCGCAGTCCTTCGCTACCTTGGAAATGATCTCAGTCACTGGACCTTTGGCCGTGTAGCCGTCCTGATAACGGTAATCTTGATTGAGTTGCATTTGAGCCACTGGCAACCCGATATACCGGGCCATTTCCTTAATGATGTGGCTGGCAAGCGTGTTCTTGGCATAGGCGATTTCCTTAACCTCCCGCTTCGACAGGTCTTCTGAATCAAGCACGTTGATGATCGTGATTTTGTCCACGCCGTCCCGCTGAGTCTTCACACTGGAAATATAGCCGTGAAGAACGACCCCGGAATCATCCCGGTACCCGGCATTCATCATCAGCACTTTGCCGCGCTTGATGTTGTTCAGCGTGTCACTAGAAAGATTCCATATCTTGATCTCCGCCTCATTCGGCAGGGTATCGTTATCAAACGGGATAGTCGCCTCGATGTTGAAATCATCCATAGAAAACTTCATGTTCTCTGTCATGACCTCGGCCACCCGACCGAAATTATTCATCGTCCTCACCTTCAATCACATATAAAAAGACGCTTTTCCCGAGTGTCTCCCATGTCACAGCTTTGCTTTTGTCCGATTCGTCAAACGGCACGATCGGCAGCTTGGGGAATCGGTTATCCATGATGTCATAAAATAGTGGCATTCCATATACCAGCTTTTCACCGACGGCCAAAACCTCCTCGTCACGCTCTAGGTCCACCGTGAAAAAGTCATACTCGGCATTGTAATGGACCTCAAAAGTGAAATTCTCTTCCGCAAGTGAAATATCAAAGCGATAGGGGATTTGTTCTTTTTCAATGTCGATGTACTCCATGTGTCACCTCAATTCGCCCACGGGCTGCCCGGCTTAAATTTGACTTTCTCCACTTTCTCTTTTGTCGATGATTTGGACGTTTTGCTCTTGGAATCCTTTTTGCTTGATGTTTTGGACTTGGCCTTGCTTTTCTTTTTGTCCTTGGTCTGCTTGGTCCCGGAGTTGACGATTTTGACCGTTTGGGCCTTCACTGGTAATGGCAAGTCGTTAACGTAAGATGTAGTAGCAACCCAGATTTCCTTAATCGTCAACGAATAAGCAAACCCGGTTGCGTTCTTATAGTTCCGACTTGGCGCAAAGCCCGTAATCAAGCCTGAGAAGGTGGTCCGGCCAACATACCGGACGATGGTCCCCTTCTCGCTCGCTTCCTTGAGAAACGCTTCAAACTTGGCCGCGTTCTCTACCACGACCCCGGTCAAGGAAAGGACGCGGGGCTTCCGCTGCACATGGTCCGTAACGTCGATATCCTTTTCCACCGGCTGATCCGTAACGTCAACGGAAAAGTCATACGATTCATCTTCAGCCAAGAGATAATGCCCGTTTATGGTTGCCATTATTCCGTTGCCTCCTCCAAACCATTTCGGCGCATGACGCTTTCAAACAGAGCGTTGATTTCAGCCAGCAGCACCGATTTTTCTGCCGGACCAACCGAAGATCCATTCAAATTAATGTTCAGGCTGATTTCTTGCCGGGATGTTGCGCCGCCTGTGCTGCTCGCTCGAGCCGGTGCCAAAGAAGAATCCCCGCTTCCGTCCGAATATGCCTTATTTTCCTCTGCCGTCAGTACCCGTTCACCTTCATGCAGCTCCGCAACATACCCATCAAACGGAACATTTGCAAGACCGTTGGCGTGGCTGCCATCGACCGGGATTTCCGGGATTTCTGGAATGTTAATGGCGAATTCCTTGCCGCCCAGCCAGTCCGGCAGTTTGATCGACAATGCGCTATTGATCTTGGCAATCATGTCATTGATTAGGCCGGTGATAAAGTTGACGCCATTAGCGAAGTTGTTTTTGACGTTTGTCCACATATTGGATAGGCCTGTGGATATCCCTTCCCATGTGTTGGTTGCTGTTGTCTTGATCTTTTCCCATACGCCGTTGACGAACGATGCAATGTTATTGGCGATATTGGTTATGGTGCTCCAAATGGAATTCCATGTCGATACAAAGAACGATACTATCGCATCAAAGACAGCTCGTGTCATGGTTGAGAACGATGTCCAGTAAGACACTACAGTGTTAACAATGCTCATTACCACAGAAGTAATAGCGTTCCAAATGGCGGTTCCCCACGTAACGAAGAATTCACCGATTTGACTGTATAGGTTGAACAACCATGTCTTATAGGCATCCCAGACATTCTTTAACCAGGTTGCTATTGCTCCCCAATTTTTGAACACAAGAATGATTCCAGTGACGACAGCTGCTAGAGCCAAGCCAACTGCAATGAACGGAAGCAACGGCGCGACAGTTGCCCAAAGGGCAGGCGCTAAAGAAGTCAACAGCACCGCTGCAAACACTCCGGCCGCAGGACCGATAATGTCAAAGTTATCTGCGAGAAACTTCACAGCCTTAGCCGCAGCATCAAACCCGACAGCCAATTTGTCCATAATTGTGCCGCCCACTTCGGTGATCTTCGGCATGGCTTTTTCTAGCCATTCAGAGAAACCAAGAAGGTGTGGCATTAATTCATCGCCTAAAGGTTTTAGAATCCCCGTCACCATCTGCCGACCGATACGTTCAAAAGCTTCCCCCGGAGTGTTCATCTTGATGTCATTCAGCTCGCCCATCTTATCGGCGGTCATGTCGAACTCATTCCGTGCGGAACCCATCGCAAGGATGACATCGGACTGCAAATCCTCAAATTGGGTACCGAACAAACCGAGTGCAACCGTGTTCTGGTCCACCGGATCAGCGATGTCGCCAATCATGGCAATGATCTGATCAAATGCCGCCTTCGCTTCCGGTCCGCCTTCTGCAAAGGTTCGCATCATCTTTTCAGCATTGAGCCCTAACATCTCATATGATTCGATGGCTCCGGTATCTCCGGTGTCCTTAGACCGGATGGTGAATTCCTTCACGGCATCATTAATTTTGTCTAAATTGAAGGCCCCTTCTTCGGCACCCGCTGCCATGACATCAAACATCGATTCAGCGTCGAAACCAAGCGATTTATAATGGACTGAGTATTCATTCAAGGAATCGAGCAATTCCCCAGAATAATCAAGACCCTTCTGCGAACCTTGAGCTATGAGTGAAAAGGCTTGCTCCGATGATATGCCGAAGTTTTTCATCATGGTATCAGCAGACCTTACAGATTCACCCACTTCGTACCCGAAGGCATCCCGCAGTAACAAGGCGTTTCGAGTCGTTTCCTCAAGTGCTTCGCCCTGCTCCTGAGTGATTTTGGCCGTCTCGGCAATAGCGCTGCCAAGGTCCTGCCAATTCTCGCCGAAATTATCATTGTACAGGTCCGTAGCAATGGCCTTCGTTTCTTCCATCTGTTCCGCCGTCATGCCGGTTGCCATCTGTACAGTCTTCATGGAATCATTGAACTCATTGGCCGCATTAACCGCCGCTATGCCGATACCAACAACCGCAGCCGTTACGACGCCCGCAGCAACCCCAACAGCCGCCCAATTCTGTTCCATTTGCTGTACTTGCTTATCTGCTTTCCTTAAGGCACCATCGGCGACCTTAAAGCCGACCGCGAACATTAGGTTACTGATTACTGCCACCCGCTACACACCCCCCTTCCCAAACCAAAAAGGAGCGCCCGCGGGCGCTCACTTCTTTTGCTGGTCTTTTTGCTGTTGTTTGATGTGGATGTCCAGAGCTGCATTTGCCTCCATGATGTCATCGTCATCCATTAGATCGAGATCACGATAGGTGATGTTCATGTCGGACAGCAGCAACCGCCACATATTCCAGTTGTTTCTAGCCCTCTTCTCCGCTTCCGGCTTGCTGATCGTCATTGCCCTCACCATCCTTGCCAGAAATGAACGCATAGGCAGCGTTGATGACCTCCATATATTCTTGGTAGGAAGGGAAATCATCAATTTTCAGTTTCGGCGAAACGATTACGTGCTTGAGCATTTCATCAGAAAGCCGTTCCTCCATGACCACGCCGAATTTGTTTTTGCTGGAATCGTTGATTTTCGATACAGACCGGACGCCCGGAAACTGGAATACATATTCCGTACCGGATTTAGATGTATAGGTTTTCTGCTTGAAATTAGACATTTGATATACCCCTTTTCATGTTTTGGTTTGGTTTAGCTGTACGTTGCATCCAGGCACTGCACTTCATATTCCCTGTCTCCGGCTTCCGTGCCGTATGACCGTGCAGCCGGTTTCTTGATATAAGCTTCCGTCACTGTGATGGTCTCCTTCGGATCGCCGTTATAGATAATCGATACCGGCACCAGCTCGCCGGAGATGGCCAACTTATCGAGCATAGATACTTGCGGGCTTGAGGGCAAAAGCGTAATGGACAGCGTAGCCAATGGATTGTTAATCTTCGAGCGAGCTACATCCCCCTGCGCCCCGACCTTCACCTCATACCCATCCTCATCCTTCTCGAATTCGGCCATATCCTCGCTAAAACCGGTAAGATATACGCCGTTAACCATTACCGTCAAATCCTGCGGATCATATGTTGTTGTCGCCACTTGGTTTCCCTCCTTAGTAGGTTACTACGCCTTTGATTGTGGTTTCGTGGATCGCCCCGGCCAGTTCAAAAGCAAACGCGCCTCCGTTATAAATCCGGCTGGCCCGCTCCAGCGGTGTCGTTTGTTCCCGTGTTTTAAACGTTGTGCTGTACAATCCGACCCCATCCTCGCCAAGAGCAATAATCCCCTGATTCACGCAACGCTGCAGCACGGTACGGACCACGCCTTCGATTTGAGCAATGCCCGTATTGTCATATCCAATTTTGCGGTCACGCGCATTGTTGAATAGCTTCTGGACCTCATATTCCAGCGTGTGAATGACAAAGTGTTTCGAATGGATAACGTCGATGTACTCACCGGATACCGTCTTGCCTTCCGATGTCACCGGGTCGCCCGCTTTGGTTACATAGGTAATCGCGCCAAGATTGTGAATCTCCCGCAGCTCAGCCGCCGTAATATCCAAAGGCTGGATCCCTTTCAAACGTTGCCCTTTCCATGTAATGCTTCCTACCGGCTTCGAACCCGCTTCCCCGACCAATGCCGCCTCCGGGTAATTGTCGATGTTCGTATGATAGAACACGAAGGTGTTTTTATAGTCCTTGGCCTTGATGGACGTCAAGTCATCCTTGCTGCTGGAACTCACCGCAAACTGTCTTGCATCCGCGGCCTCGATCGCATCGGCAATGGCCGTGATGTCTTCCAATGTGCTGCGTGTGCATACGGCAAAGTACCAATCTTTATCGAAAATCGTTGGCAAGAAATCATCCCATGTCCCGGCTGTCTCGCGCAGCATCACCGCGATCTCCGGCGGCCGGTTATCCTGGTCAAAAATCGCCTTCGCTGCTTTGTACACCTCAGAACTTGTAGTGAACTCAGTAGCTACTTCGGACAATTCGGTGTATGTTTTGTACGGTTTAGCCGTGGCCGATGTGCCGATGATCAACGGTTTACCAAAACCGACGACCGGCGAAGGCTTTTGGATATCAATAATTACCGTTACGTCTTTAATTGCTGACAATGGTACCAGCTCCTTCTATGTTTACTTTTTCAATCGTGTAAAGCTTTCTTTTGGACACATCCGGCATGCGGAACACCACTTCGAACCCCTGCCGCCGCTCCCACTCTTCCCCTATGGCGATGTCCCGATTTTCTACGTGGCCGACCTCGTGAACGATAATCCAAAATGCATCTTTCAAGATTTCACGGCCATCAGTTCTGAACCATTCCCGTGCCAGCAGGGCATTGTCCATACTAGTGGGATGATCATCGGCGTACGACATAAAAGAGACGGTGAATTCCACCGTCTCCACTTGTTCGATATGGTCGCCTTTGTGGATCTCAATGGGGAATCCGCGAACTTTTTCAAATCCGGGTTCGAAATGATACGTCAGAAACGCCGTTTTCGGGATGCTGCTGCCGCCGTTCATTCGAATCATCTGTAGGCCGGTGTACCCAGAAAGCTCATTTACCAGCAGCTTACGGATTTCATTGTACGGGATCATTGACAACCCTCTTTTTCGCGATGTATTTGTTGGTATCCCGGTAATCTCGGTCCTCCGGCACATCGATGGTATATTGATTATCTTGGTATTCAATTAGATCGCCGGGATCGTGCCGGTGTGACGTATAGAGCGCCCGGTCTTCCGCCGTGTAGTTCCCACCCTCGGCCAGTTGTAAATCCGCCGAGACCGGTTGAAAAAGACCTCTTAACGGAACACGTACGGGCTGGGCCGGGATCGGGTCGCCGTATTCGTCATAACCTTGGTCCTCGCCCGGTCGTACCAGAACGTAAGGCTTTTCGTACTTCCTCACAATCGAGTTAAAACGAAACATTAACGCCGCCGCCCTCCCTTCTTCTTGACAACCACGGCAGTAATCGACCCCCGAAGCTGTTCTTCATCCCGCAGAATCTTCTTGTTCCCCTTCCGTCTCGCATAGAGCGGAGATAGTGGAGGTGTCCGCATTTTGTCGAAGTTCTTGAGCACCCGATCCTTGCCGACATCGCCGATCTTTCGCAGCAAGTCATCCGTTTCAAGGTTCCCGGTCACCAATTCGACAACGCCCTCTTTTACCACGCGAGAAATCGGGGTTTGGGCCTTCTTTTTTCCAGATCCGATAAATGAACGGGCCGGGATGCCCGCTTTCAATGAACCGTATTCGTGAATACCGGCGATCATTGCAAGTTCTTCATCCCCCTGCGCACCGATATGAACCTCTTTGGTAACCAGTTCCTGCAGAGCATCAATGATCCCCGGTAGATACGTTTCTTCTGTGACCTCGATGTTCGCCCGCCGGTAACTCCGGCGTTTCTTCTTCGGCATATCTGATCACCTCATAACTGAATCAGCGCTTTAACAACGTCCGGAAGGCCTTTACTGTCGTCATAGGTCACGGAAATATCACCGACCCGCTCCGACTTCACACCCGGGGAACGTAGCAGCATTTGAGCGAACATGATGCAGGCCAGTTGGATATTTTCCGGCAATGTGGCTTCCGGTGCGCCCGCCTCGTCGCTTGGCAGGATATATCCGGCCAAATACTCGACATCAATCAAACGGGCGCCACAGGGCCAGCCAGAGCGCCGGAACAGCATGCCGTTTTCCGACTCAATCAAGAAAGAGCCGGAATCCTGTTCCTTCCCCTCGACCTTGAGCATGGAAACGGAGTGAACGGGAAAGTTTCGGAGCCGGAGGAATTGCGTTCCAGAGCCGTCCAGCGTTTGCTGATATGGCTTGTGTTCGTAACTCCGATTCGTTTCCCGTTCAATGGCTGCCGATGCTGCCTTTAAAGCTAAAATAATTTCAAGGTCCTGTGATGTATCATCCAAAGCCACCCCAAAGAAGGGCTTAGCCTTTTTCAGACTTGCCAGCATCTTTGCCACCATCCGTATCCTTCGCCGCTGCTTTCTTGGCCTCGTCGATCTCGGCTTTGGTTGCTTCCTTCCCGATGACGTCCGCGGCTTTCAACAGCGCAGCCCTGTCTTCGTCCGCTTCATAGATAGATCCTTTGGAGATGACTTCATCCGTGTTCTTGTCTACAAAGTCGTTCGTGACGTGGTAAAACTTCGTTTTCTCTGCCATGTATTCCACTCGCTTTCAAATAGAATAGAGCCCGGACTAAGCCGGGCTTGATGATTAAGGTTGTGGTACGCCCAGCTTGACGAACGGTGATACCTCGTAACCGTTAGCAAGGGTGAATGGACCATTTACCCATGGTTTGCCGTCCACGTTCCAGAATGCTTTGATAATCGTCTTGTTCTGAGTGAACAGCGGAGCGTCGGAAGCTTGAATGAAAATGCCCGCGCCGTCCTTGATAACGTAGTAACCAAAGTCCGACAATGCGAGATCACCGGCCGTTCCGAGAATCGGCGAGCTTTCTGTGAATCGGATCGGATAACCCAGCAAGGTACCACCCAGCGCGTTAGCAATATTCGGCTGGAAAATCAAGCTGCCGCTATCATCCTTCATCGTCAGAAGCTGAGGAAGGATGGACTGCGAAGCCGTCCAAACAAGGTTTCCGCCAAGTTTAGCCTGCGCCAGCATGCCGACGATATCGAGATAAGTAATCACGTTGGCTGTCTTCCGGGCTACCACCTTCGCGGCCGGAGAATTCAGAGCACCCAGCGGTTTACTTGTGCCGTTACCGTACAGGAATGCTTGATCTTCGGCGGCTGCAATTGCACCGCGGAAGAGACGTGTCACAACTTCATTCACGGCTGGGGCGTTGCGCAAAAGTTTATCGGTGACTTTGATATGCGCAGCGACTTCATGCGGATTCAATGTCAGATCACGGAATTTTGCATCCGTTTCCGGCTTCTCGTCACCTTCACCGATCCACGTTACCTCTACCCCGCCGAAATTGTTTGATCCTGTGCCTTGATCCAAAGCTGGAAGCGTCAGGCTTGCATCCGGGGAATTGTCCGCTGCCGGAATAACTACTGCGCGCGGCCGAACAATCGCCTGTTCTGCTGAAATTTCGAAAAGCTGCTGCGAGTATTGCGGAGGCACAAAAATACCGCCTGTCACATTCGCACCGGCGGCCAACTCGCGGTATTCTTTCAATCTTGGGTCGTTCGGATTCGAACGATAGGTTGCGATGATTTCACCAAAATCTCGGAATTCTCCTTCGTGTTGCTCATCGTCTGCTGTACGCTTAGTGCCGCCTGCGGACATTGCCAACGCCTGCGCCCGCTCTTCCATTTTAATTTCACTTTCAAGGTCTCGGGCCTCGCCTTCCAAAGCGGTGAATTTCGTTTCTTCTTCATCCGTGAAACTACGCTTTTCACCTTGCGCGCCTTGGATCATGGAACGCATTTCATCTTTCTTAGCGGCAAGCTTCTTTCTCAGTTCGATCAGGTTTTTCAATTCGATCATCTCCCTAAAGGTTAAGTTTTTTCATTCGCAAATCGAGTTCAAGCATGATCATGTCAATTTCTTCATCCGTGTAGCCCAGGAGCGATTCATCACTATGATTGCGGTTCTGAAATACTTCTTCGGCTGATCGGATACCAACGGATACGGATGACTGCGGATAAGCTGGTGTTGTGACCGGGCTTACTTCGAACAATTCCGCTTCGGTAATAGTACGAATCGGCATGTCGCTGTTCGTCTCGTCCCATTCCTCTACAGTTGAGCGAAAAATAAAAGACGACCCGCGCACGTCGCCGCGCTCGATCGTCTCCATGTGTTTCTCCGCCCAGCTCGGCGGCGTAATTTCGTATCGAAGTCCGATGTCATCCTCTATCAGAAGCAATGTGCCCGGCGTTCTTCCTAAAACTTCTCGGGAATCGTGCTGCCACGCTGCATAGACGTCGGGATTATCAGCAAGGCATTTAGAAAAGGCCCCGCGCTTGAACTTCTCTTGGAACATACCGAAAATTGGATGTGATAACTGATCCCAGCGGACCGCATACCCAATAATCTTTGTCGGCTCTCCATCAACCTTCCGCACCTCCGGCCGGCTCCCCGGTAGCACTAACTCCCGCTGCTCCTTATTGTTCTCCTTCATCGTTATCACCTCCCTTCAATGCTTCTTTTGGTGCAAATTTGCCCTTGTAATACTCGTCCAAGAGATCAAGCGGAACCATGTTTAGCGGTACAAAATAACGATCTCCGCCGGGGATTGGGTTCTCGTTTTCCCTCTCGCGGATGTCATTCTGTGAAAATGCCCCGAGATTAAACATTTCTTTATAGAAAGCAGCTCGCGCTGCGGAATCCCCCCGAAGATAACCTTCGATTAGAAACTCAGCATACAAACGTTTCTGCTCGGTTCCATCAAACAGCTTCCAATTGATCGTTTGTTCCCAACGGATCAACCACGGTCGGACGGAATGGACGATAAAATCCGTGCTTTGATGTTCAATGTTGGAGAAGGTTGCCCGCTCCAAATCGGCCATCATGTGCGGAGGCACGCGGAAGATACGGGCAATTTCAAGAATCTGAAATTTCCGAGTTTCCAAAAACTGTGCATCATTTGGCGGAATGGTGTTTTTAGAAAAAGACATCCCTTCTTCTAGCAACATAAGCCGGTGCGATTTGCCTAAACCCTGATATTTTTCTTTCAGGGATTTGCTTAAGCGTTCAAAGGCTGGCTCCGAAAGTGTGCCCGGATGTGTAACCACCGCACCAACGTTGGTGCCATTCTCGAAAAACTCCGCGCCGAATTGTTCGGTTGCAAGGGAAAGCTCGATCGCCTGTTTCGCCCATTGGATAACCGATATTCCCTTTTTGCCGTCAAATCCAAGCCCAGGAATATGAAACATGGCGTAATCTGGGACGTTGTACTGCTTCCCATCCGCGGTGGTAACCCTAAAGAATGGTTCGCCCGCTTCCGTCTCCATATGCTCGACGCGATGGGGTGGAATCGGCCACAAAGCCACGATATCCCCGCGGTTGTCATACTCGATTTCGGCATAGCAGTTGCCCCATAAAAGAATGTGGACCATCATGGTTTCCCGGAAGGTGAATGCCGTCATCCTCGGGTTCGGGGATCGCTGCAGCAATTCACCGATTCGATGGTTTACCCGCTCCCGCCCTCTCGGGTTCAATCGCTTGTATACCGGCAGCGGCAAGGACGCCACCGTCTCAGACAGGATTCGAACACATGTCAAAACGGCGGTGCTCCTCATGGCTGAACTCTCAGTAACGTATATTTTCTTGCCGAATGGAATCCCCAGCGCTTGGTACAGCCATTGTTTCGGATTACTTAAGGTGCTTGAATCGCTCCGTTTCTCAAGGAATCGTGAAATAATGGGAATTTTCAGTGTTCTCACCCCCTTCCTGAATTAAATGGTCCGTACGCCCCTATCCTCATAGACGGAACGTTTGGTTTTGTTCGCCATGCAGAGCTTGTGGGCATTGATGACCGCGTCAATTGGGTCGATCCGCTTGGTCTTGGCTTTTGGATCCTTATCGATCTTAATTTCACCAAAACTGTTGCTTACCGTTTTAGCGTTAACCATGGACCACGTCAGCAGCTTGTTCTCCCGATCGTAGCTCACGTTGCCCGCTTCGACTTCCAAGCGGAAATCAACGGTCGCATCATTCAGGCTGCGGGCGCTCTGTACGATCTCCACACAATCCACGCCGAACTCTTCCAAATCAGACAAAAAAGCATCTGCATTATGTGGGTCATAAGCGATGCCTTCCAATTTCAAATCGTATTTTTTAATTAGATCCTTGTAATATCGAATGATGTATTTATAATCCGTCTTCACGCCGCCCAGGGTTTCGGTGACGGTGATTAAATCGTCCGTGATCCATATATCATAAGGGGCGTCATCGGACTGAATATGCTCGTCAACCCTGCCCGCAGGCATGAAGCTGTGCGAATGCAGATAATATTTCCGGTGCTCCCCGTCATCGAGCGGAAACTCCAAGCACCCAGACGTCAAGTCACCGCCTGATGAAAGATCGAGCCCAAGATAACATCTCCGGCCGCGCATGGCTTCCAGCGTGGTGTCCGACTCGCTTTTTTTCCAGTGCTCCATGTTCATGTACTGGTTATCTGCGAATTGTACCCAGATGTTCAGGCCCTTTGTCATGAAATCCCGGAGATCGGCGCCGCGTTTCTTCTTCGCCTTGATAGCATCGCCGCGCAAACTGGAAAGCGTCTCTTCGGTCCAGAGCGGATTCGCCTTCGGCCAGTTCGCTTCATCCCAAATGTCATCGCCCTTGTCCAACTCACAGATAAAGACGAAATGCGTTTCGTCATCATGGAGCCCGGCCAGAATCATCTTCCCATACTCGTATTCCTCGTAGCATGGCAGATTCAAGTCGAATCCGGCGGTCGTGATGATGGAGGTTAGGCACTGTTTTAATTTGCGCTGGCCCCCTGTCAGCAGCTTGTACATTTGGTTTGTCTTGTGTTTGTGATATTCATCGACAGACGCAAAATAAGGCCGGAAACCGTCTATCGTCTCGGTATCTCGACCTATCGCCTTGATTTCCCCGCGAGTAATATTGCAGAGAATCGTACTTTTATATTCTTTGGAAGTGAATAGCCCCTCTTCATACTTGCTGCCCCCGAGTTCCGGGTCGGCATTGATGAATTTAAGACATTCCTTCAAAACAATGCGCGCCTGATCTTCTTTAGTGGCTGCGCAATATACTTGCGGGTAATTATAGCCGTCAAAATTCCCGTAGAACAGGGCCGGAACCGCGTTCCCGAGCGATTTCCCGTTTTGCCGGGCAACCTGAACATATGATGTGCGGAATCTCCGGTACCCTTCCATGTTCAGCCAGCCGTTCCAGCTACCGAAGATGAAGTCCTGGAATCCCCATAACTTGAGCGGTTCGGGTTCTTCCCCCTCCGCAAGCGTCAAGCTTTCTGCGAAATCAATGATTTCATGGGCTTTATCCGGGTCAAAAACAAATGGAAAACCGTCCGTCCCTTGCCGTTCAAGGTCCCGAAGGTGCCTTTCGCAGGCCTGTTTCTGCGTCTCACCTGCAATAATCTGGCCAGAAACTACTTCCTTGGCATACGCTGTGACCCGGTCAAGCTCGGTTACGGTGTTGTAAGGATAGATTTGGGAGCTATACACCCCGGCCGCCCCCAAATTTGCTGAACTTGCTTGCAGGCTTTTCTTTCTCCTTCGGTTTCGGTACGTTTTTGATCTTCGCAAGTGGATTCAGGAAAAGACGGTCCTGCATTTTCAGAAGCATGTCCATTTTCTTGTTGATGGCCGTCTCGATCTTCAATATCCCTTCAATGGAGGCAAGCTGCGAGAGATACATCTGCGCCCGCCCTTCAAATTCCTCGATACCCTCCATTTTTTCGAAATAATCGTTCAAAATGTCTTCGTTGATCGCTATATTTTCGATGCGTTGATATTGTTTTAGCAGCTTTTCATATTCGGAATACGTCTTGCAATACATCGCCAGAAGTCCGACATCCGAAGACGTTAAAAGGTCAACACCTTGTTGGGATGCTGCCCTGTATTCCTTTAAGCAATCCTTCCACTGCTTATAGGCGATGGTGTCACTTTTCACGTATTCCGGGGGTTTCAACTTGTCGAGCTCCGTTTTCCCGAGCTTGATTTCACTCTCTTGCCGCTGCCGAATTTGTTCTTTTGTCAACCGGTTCGGATTCCCCGCTGCGAGGTGCAGATCAATCGGTTTTCCGTTCCGTCCCATCGGGTTCACCTCCCTGAATCCCTGAGAATTTCATAAAACGAGTTTTTACGCGAAATAAGGGGGACGCGGTCAACTAGCAAAAGGATCGCAGAGATTTGACCCCCCTCCCCCTTGTGCGCCCTTGGACGTGTGTCCGGGAGGGTCGAGACACAAACGCCTCTGTGCCCCCTTTAAATTCGTCTCAGAAGGTGCAGCAAATAGACCTCTACACACATTGCTTTGGTGTACAGATCATTTAGCAAAACCTCTCCTATTCGATTAAGGTCACGCTTGAGGTTGACAAGAGCTTGCTCCGTCTCCATTTATTCGTTTCTCCTTCCGGTGGATCTCTACAACCGGGAGACCGGCTTCTTTAAACCTCTCCCATATGTCCATGAAGAAGCGCGTGAACCATCGGTGATACTGTGTCCCATGCTCTTCATCCCGGAAGTTATATATGTCTTCAAATTGAATAGGGCCATCAGGGTGTGTTAATGCTAACCTGATGCAATAGGCTGTTGTCCTTCCGGTAGCCCTGCCGAACGCCCTGTGATTCCCGGTGTATAAATACTCCTTCTGCCAATCATAAAGTTTAAACCCGAGTGCCGTTTCAATGACAGGTATAGCCATATCCCAATCAAATGTTTTCCTTGCCCATTTGCTTGACGCGTATGACTTGGCGTTACCCACTCTAATAACAAGTGCATATTCAAGGGTGCTGCTTAGTGCGTCTTTCAGAACCTTGTCCGCAAGCTCTACCGGCATACCCGCCTTGACTGCATCTCTCAACCCTTCACCGACTGTTTCAATGAGTGTCATATACCAATCTTCAAACTTGGTATTTACCCTGATCTCCATTCGTGCCCCTCCATTGCTGTTGCCGTGTCAAAATGATTTTCTCAGATGCACGGCAGCGCTCTATTTCTGCATTCTTCATTGCACAAATTCGCTCCCACTTCTCAAGCTCTGCCACTGTTTTGTCTTCAAGGGATACACCGCGCATCCTATCCCATGCATTCAGCTTGATGTCTATTCGGTCCCTATTGTTGGTGCCCGGAATGTGTATGCCGATAATAGACGTTCTGGGACCTGTTACTCGTACGCCTGTTATCGACCATTTGAATATGTCAATTTGTTTAACCACCATTCCCAAACCCTCCATCTTCTCTCGCCGTCTTCTGGCTATGGTGACTATGGCAGCGTGCCCGCCAATTGCTTTTATCCCAGAACAGAACCGGATCGCCTCGGTGTGGTATTTCATGATCTACATCTGTAGCGGGTGTTAGCTTCCCTATTGCGTAACAGTCGATACATAGCGGGTTCTCTTTTAGGAACTGTTTCCGTTCCCGTCTCCAATGATGATCATATCCCCGCTCCGCTGATGTGCCCCGCTTCCGGTCATAGGATTGCTTGGGATGGTCTTCACAGTAACCGGTTGTGGTTAGTTGCTTACAGCCTGTGTGACGGCAGAACTTTTTCAGAGCCACTTGTTACATTTCCTTTATAATCCAACGGTCGTATAAATGCGGGGCCTTCTTTCTTGGTAAGAATAATTGGTCACTATCCTCTTCCGATTCTGCATTATTATTGAACTTCTCGATATAATACTGCTTGCCTAGCCTATCCAATGCATCCATTGCACTGTTTAAGGCTTCACGGGTAAATACCATTTCCTCATACATCTCAGTCACCCTTTCATGAGAAATAATAAAACCTTGTTATCCGGCCCTCGGCTTACGCCTGGGATTATTCAGTCGCATTGATGCCCTTCGGCCAAAAAAGAAAAGAGCCGCCATTATAGCGACTCATCCTTTGAAAGTTTATTCGATTCTAAAGGCCTTTGCAGGATTCGAACCTACCAATACCATGAAGGCCATATTGAAAGCCCGTATTTATATCGCGCCCGGGCGGAGTGCGTTTGGAGTGATCTTACCTCCTTCCCCGCATCCATACCGCCGCGATAAACGCTCCAGATTGCCGTAAGGCTCCCTTTTCAGCACAGTCGAGTCCTGCGACGATAAGGGGTAGCAGGGACACCCGAGCGTTTAGCTCTATGTCCCTACTTTAATGTTTTACTACTTTATAAAGGCGACGCGGTACAGACGTAAAACAGACATGAATTCAATCAATATCATGAGTCAGTTTCAATGTTCCGGCAATGGCCTCTACACCCTCCCGAACTTTCCGGTCTAGTGAACGATCGGTGAACCGACTCCATTTAGATACTGCCGCCCACCGTTCATGACTCTCTATAAATCGATAATGCATAATCTCTCTTATCTCGTCATCCAGTATGCATTGAATGGCTGTTTCGATTGCCTCTGTCTTGCGGGTGTATTTAGCTAATACCTTCTGTTCAATGTCGTTTAAAGCGGGCTTCTTACTCAGTACAGAGATTGTACGGCGCATCTCGGGATATTTCTTTAGTTGCTGCCGCACATATTTGATTTCATCCGCCGTAGCGCTCGGGAATAGTTCCATTTGCTCCACCGTCCCCATAGGGTCACCCCTTTTTAAATGTACTCAAATAGATCCGCCTGCCCTTCCTTCTCAACCTCCGATGCGTCACAGATTAAACCTTGTTCTACCCATTCAGACGGTGCTTCATGTTTGTAATCCGGCCAAATCGGATCGCCCGCCCTTGAGTATTTAGGATTCTTCTCTTGTGCTTTATCAGTCCAGACCCAATAGGATTGAGCTTTTACTTTCACGCCGTTCGACCTCCAAACACTGCCTTCACCAGCCACTTGAATTGCTTGCGCTTTTTCCTCCGATTTTTGGTCTGCAGGTATATCCTCGCCTTTGATTTCAATGTCTCGTATTCTAAGCAGTAATGAACGAAATCCATAATGATTTTTTTTATGAAGGCTTTAATACGGGTTATCAGCTCATACACAACCTTTTTGATTCTTTGCCAGAAGGCCATGATTTCTGCTTTTGTTTCTTCGGTCATTGCTCCCTCTCCTTCGGATAAAGGACATCCAATATATTTCGTGCAATGACGAAAATCTCGTTATTACTCCACATTGCGTGCTCCTTTATATCCTCTAACCTTTCTTTTAGCTTCTGCTCGCGATCTTTCACTTCTTCCAGTTCCCGGGCCTGATTGTGAAAACGCTGCTTGTCTGCATAATAGTCACAGTTGATACGGGCTATTTCTTCTTTGGCCGCAGCGGCTTGAAGTTGCCAATATCGATATGCTGAGCCCGGTTGAACCAATACCAACGAATCGATGTCATTCTGCCATCCGCTAACCCCGACAAGCTGATAACGGTTATGAACGTCCTGAATGCTTGATATCTCATGTATAGAACCGTCTCGCAATATTACCGAGTCGCCTTTTTTTATTTTCTGCTTGTCTTTACTCATTCCCAATCACTCCCCCTAATCCTCGAAATAATGGCCGTATCCGTGATTTGGGTAATAACCGGCTGCCTGTTGCACACCGTTTACCACATCCACAATCAAATCCGCCAGAACGTTCATTTGTTTGTCCGGAAGGGATTCAATAAGGCGTTTCTCCTTCGCTCTAAGCTGCCTTCCTGCAGCGGATGATAATAATGTCATAACCGGTTCTAAACGTTCCTCTTTCAGGCGCTGGGTTTCGGCTAATTGCAATTCGGCGTTCTCTCTCCGGCGATACTCTTCCCAATCTTGATCGTCATAATAAAAATATGGACCGTGACGTTCCGTATAGATATTGATCCAGTGCTGCAGCTCTTCCTCATTTGCGTGAAACCGTTGATTGCAGATGCCATTCACTCGCATGCCGTTCGTTTTGACGCCGCGACCGTCTCGGGTCCGGGGCATGACATGGTGCGTTTCCGTATCCGGCCGGCCGCAGCCGCACTGGCAGCGCCCACCCGCTTCCTTGATCAGCTCTTTCACCACACTTGCCGGGAACTCCGCCCGATCCGCCCGGGATGGACGCCCTTTATGATGCGATAGGATGTTTTGCCGCCATGGGGCGATTTCTTTCTTCTTTTTTGCGAATGCCATATGTCTCACACTCCATTATCTTGATGGGTTGAAGTATTCTGATTCGCTGCTCTCACTTCATCGAAAATGGATTGGAGGTCCGAGCGGACCCGCGGTGTGTACCTCCGGCCCGCCTGTGTCTTTATGATCCCTTGGATCGTACGACGCCCCTTGTTAACCTCGTTTACGAGTTCCTTCTTTTGTGTCACCAGTTCATAGAGCGGTTGAAGCCTTTCGTTTTCATCCTTTGCCTTTCGTCTCCGCCTGCGATTCTCTTGTAACTGACTGACCAACTCTAAATGCCCTATTTGATCAGCGTCAAAGAATTCTAGGGCGTGGTTCAAATCGAGATATTCGCTATCACAGTAAGAAATTTCTTCAATGTTCTGTTCGTAATTTTCCTTGACGGATTTAAAAATATCGTGGAGCTGCTGGACTGCTTCTTTAGCCGATATTTCCAAAGCTAACACCCCTTTCCTCGCTTCGTTTCAGTTCTTCGCATAGCTCATCATACAGATTCATGTAACTCTGATAATTCGGATGATTCTTACCCATGGAATCCAGCATTTGAGCGCCTTTATATATTCGTTTCCTTAGTCGTTTTTGGTAATGTTCGACCAGCTCCCTAAAGAGCCGGTCAAAATGATCATAAATTCCTTGTTTAGTTTGGGCGGTGCATTTCACATTTTTTAATCTCTGATATGTCAACTCGTCAAGTTGGCCATCTTTATTAGCCCCGTCCAGTTGCCTAAGAAAGATTTTGTGATACCTAATTATGAGACGCACATTTTCTTCCGAGTCCTCACTATGGGATAAAGAAGTATCCATGCTATCACCCCGTTCAATAATGAATCCGATGCAGATCGCAAAAGCGGCTAAAGTTTTTAAGATAGATCATTTCGGCATATCCCGTTCCGGTGTTACGCCCCTTAGCAACGATGATTTCAACGATGTTCTTTTTCTCCGTTTCGGCGTTGTAATAATCGTCTCTGTATAGAAAATCAATTTCGTCGGCATCCTGTTCGATGGAACCAGATTCCCGCAAGTCGGACATCATCGGTCGCTTGTCTTGGCGCTGCTCCACTCCGCGGCTAAGCTGAGATAAACACTCAATTGGGCAATCATTGTCCCGCGCAATCTGTTTCAATGTTTTACTGATGTATGACACCTCTTGCTCACGGCTCTGAAATTTCTTCCCGGAATTTATCAGCTGTAAGTAATCGATTTGGACATGTAAATCTTGATGAACCTTCTTCAATTGTTTGACCTTGGATGCAATTTCCTGAATCGTGATTCCAGCAGTGTCATCAATGTAAATCGGCATCTCGTCCAGAATGGAGCGGGCATGTGTATATTTAGGCCATTCATCTGGTCCAAGATCCCCTGTACGTAAAAGGGTGCTGTCCAGGTTCCCGATGTTGGCTATGATTCTTTCACCAAGTTTCCTCGCTGGCATCTCTAGGCTGAAAATAGCAGTGGCAAATCCAGCGTTTGCAGCAGCTACGGACCCATTTAACATGAATGCCGTCTTCCCCATGCTGGGCCGAGCCGCCACGATGATCAAATCTCCTTTTTGTCGGCCTCCTGTGAGCTTGTTTAAGTCCGCTCCGCATGTTGGTACACCAGTTATACCTTGGGACTGACTACGGACCTCTAATTCGTCCTCGTGGTCCCTCATAACATCGCGTATACGTGTTAGCTTCTTATCTGACCGGACCTTGCTCCCAAATTCATCGGCAGCCGTTTGGAATAGCGCGGCGACCTTTCGAGGATCCGACTCTTCTTCTATCAGCCGTCTTTGTACTTCCAGTGAATCAAGAGCCTTGCGCCTGATACCGGTTGTTTCAACGATTTTCATGTAGTGACCGGCATTAGCAACGGAAGGCACCTGTTCGACTAATCCTCCTAGGTAATCGATGCTGCCGAAGTACCCTGTTAGTTGCCGATCATATAACCATTGCGATAGGGTTACGATGTCAATTGAAGTGCCTTCTCTTTGCAATTCGCATATCGCTTCAAACACGGGGCGGTGTGCTTCTGACCAGTAATCGGGTTCTAATCGTTCTACTGCTTTAGCCGCTGTCTCTTGGCTCTGATCAAGGAGAATGCTTCCTAATACCGCCTGTTCCGCTTCCATACTGAAATCAATCATGTCGCTTTCCCTCCGTTAGCCTCGGCCGCGGGCAAGCGTTTTTCTGCCAGTTATCCATGAGACGAAACCGTTCTTCTGTCTGTATTCGTAGATTCTCCACTGATAAAGGGGAAGTGTTCCCCCTAATATCTGATATGGCCGGTGGGTAACTCGATTTTTTTATATGCTGGGCCAAATTTTGCGCAGCCTGATTATAGCTAACATCTTCCAGCATCTTGCCCCATAGTGTTTCCATTTCCTCAGAAACTTGAACTATCGGGTAAGCTGTGACGATTACCGAAAGGAGATGTAACAGCTCCTTGTTGTTCACGGTCTATCTCCCCCATGCGTTTATTTAGATATTCCTTATTCCGTTCGAAGCGGGACTGATTGCCGCTTGTTGATCGACCTTGTCTTAATACAATTAGTTTCTGTTCAGCCTCTTGTTCTGTGCTGTTGCGAATAATGCCAAAGGTATATTCCTCTTTGGCGCTTTTCTTGTCCGGCATGCTCATATGTTGACGCATGGCATACTCGACTTGAACAGGGCTAAATTTATGAAAATACGCCATAATCTTTTGAGTTATTGAATCTGATATTTTTTTACTCTTTCTGGTCTCGCGGATAAAATCGAGGTATTGGTCTATAACTGTAAGGATTTCAGGGGAATAACGGGAGCGGAAATTTTCAATTTCGGCGGATAAATTAATAATTACATTCTTATCATTCTTTACATTCTTATTATTGTTCCGCTGTTGTTCCCCTACTGTTCCAACACTGTTCCCCGAGTGTTCCAAGTTCTGTTCCAAGTCTTGATTCTTGTACCCTTCAAAACCTTGATACTGTTCGTAATTCATGACGGTGAAGACTGTTCCAAGTTCATGGATTCTCGTGCATATCCTTTGCGACTTCTCTAGCTTCTTAATGCAACGGTTTATCACGGAAGTAGAGTAAGTTTTGACTTGGCGATTTTCGATATATTGCAAATCTTCTTGTAGTTTTCTGGTAGACCGGCACCACTCGCCGCGTTTCAGAACTAAGTCATCAGCCAGCCTGACGCCCTCTTCGGAAAACACGGCATTTCCATATATGAGAAAAAACAATCGAAACTCGACTATGTTCTTCCAGATTGGGTTGGCAAATAACTCCCGACTTGTTTGAAACGCCCCTTTCATTCAATCACCTGCTTATCTGCAATTTGCTTTGTCTTGCTGTCCAAAAGCCGCAGACAGCAGCCGTTCCAAGGCATCTCCGCCGTCTATGATGCGCCAAGCCATCTGTACAAAGAAATCCCTGCGCTCTTCTATACCAACACAATCCAGTGCATCAAATATCAAGTTTGTCATCGCGTCCCGATCGTTGACCAGCGGCTTCCAATTCACATTGAAATGATGGTATCTACCGTTATAGTCCGAATCAGGACGTTTACCGTTATCAACCATAATGTCAAGCCCGTGCGACTTAAGAAGCTGGTCCCGGTTCATCATGAAATCACAACCTTCCGTTTCAGCCCGTGCCAATTGCGCCTAACCTTGTAAACCGGCTTGCCGTCCTTAAGGCCAAGGCTCTTTGAGCCGTGAAATTCGAAACCATCGCTTTCCCAGCTCTTCAATTCAATAAAAAATCCCATGTTTTCGTTATAGCCACTCGACACTTCAACAGTGTGACCGTCACTATGAACAAAATTTTGTTCTACAATGCGGCCGACATTAGCCAAATAGAGTTTCGATGCTTCTATCTTTTCATCCATCGTAAGGTAGCGTACGGAATCAATCACTTTGAGAAATGGAATCGCAAAAGTTAAACTGTAATTTTCTATAAGAGTTACATATAACGCTTCATTATTTTTAGAGATGAATTCAATTTTTGAAATAGTTGCAGTGCTCATGGATTGCCCCCCTTATTAGGGCACCCCTTGACGGTTCTCATGGTGTTATGTAATAATGTCGCCAAGGGAATACCCGTGCTTAAATGATCGCCTTAACGTCCCGCCAAAGACATGTTAAGGTGATTTTCGCTTTTCATTGATACAATACCGGCTTCCAGCTCGTTCATGATTACTTCCTCTTCATGACCAACATCATTTAACAAATCAATTAGATCTTCCAAAAGATGCTTTTCGGAATATTGACCATCGTCGGTGACTGATAACATGATGTTGGACATTTTCTTCTTCATATCAATAAGAAAGTTCAACCGTCTGGAAGGCAGATAAATCTTATGCTGCTCAGCCTTGGCAGATTTGGAGCGGAAGTCTACTTCATCAAACTTACATCCATACAGCTTACATAATGCTGTAGCATCATCGAACTCTAGCAGCCCCGGGAACTCTTCATACCAAGACATTTTTTTCTGCGTTATACCCACCGCGAGTGCAGCATCTTCCAACGTCATGCCTGCTCTTTCTCTAGCTTCTTGAATTGAAATTTTAGTTGTCATATAATGACCCTACCTTTCACTCAACATATTCATGATATTTATGATTTCGCGGCTATCGTTGATGTATCGTTTATAAGTCTTTTCAATCCATTCAATAGCCTCATCCTTTGTCTTTTTACGGACCTCTTGCCTAATTGCAGCGGCAGTTTTTCCGTACTTCCTCATTGCCAAAAGCTTATAATATTCGTTCATGAACTGGATCGCCTTGGGGTTCTTTTCGTCCGCCATCTCAATGTAAGTCCACTTCACAAGTCCGCGCCCAGAAATTAGATGCTCACCCGGCAACTCATCATGTTCTATTACATCAGCACCCTTTTCAAAAAGAGGGTGGGTTAAATTCTTCTTCTTTAACCGGCGCATAACAACGTTTGGAGCATCGATCTGAGCTTGATAGGAAATGAGCCTAACATCCCGTTCGTAGTTTACATCCTCACCATGTTTTTGGAGCTGCTCAAGAACTGTCTTAACACCTAATGCTGCTAACGATATGTCTTTAGCTTCTGGGTAAACATGGTACGTGCCACCCCAAAATACAACTACTGCATAAGGTGAATATGGTTCTTCCTCATGGATTGGAAAACCGAAAATCCTCCCTCCCTGTTGCTCTCGTATTGCCTTTGCTTTTTCTTGGATCAGCTTGTTAGTCATTTAGTTGTCCCTCCGGGTAGATATGATCTCGATAGTAAGCGTTTGACAACCCTAACAATTCTGCTAATTTTTCCAGTCTTTCTGCTCTTACCAGAAAACCTTCTCTTTGATCAGGACGGCATTTAAATGATTTCGTTTTTGCGTTCTCTGCTTCAGCGTATAATCCGGTTGTTGCATCAAGAATATCTTCAAAATCAACAGATCGAACAAATTCAATCAGTTGGCGTTCGTACTCATTAATTTCAACAGGATATCGTTCCAAACTATCCCAATCAATCTCCTTATAGTTACTCGCTTCCTTAATACCCTCTTCCGACATCTCTCCGCTACTAAACCAAGCTGCATAACCATCTTTGACAAGACATAGCGTGATCTGACTTTCGGTAATATTTTTAGAAACATCAAAGTTCAACTCGAATGCAAATTCAGACTCTCCAAGAGTGACGACCACTGTATCTCCTGTACCTTCGCCACTGAATGTTTCAAGGTACTCAGCTTTTACAGGTTGTTCTGAAATACCAATAAACGGATTTGATTGCCCGTTAAGTTGAAATTCAAGACTGCAAGGCGTCGAGTGTTTCTCCATTACTTTAAAGATATGCAACGCTTCGTTAAGTTCGATAGGAATCATATTTGTGGTTGTCATTTTCATTTCGCTCCTTTTGATTGTTTTTGGATATTTCGAACGATGATTGCATGCTGTAGGGAGTTGCTAAACCATAAGCGGGCCAGTTCTGGAAGAGTCATGCTCCACGTTCCTTTCTCAACCGGTCGGTCACATAGACTTGACCCTTGACTGTTATATATGGTGTTCTCCAAGTGAACGGCTCACCAGTTGGCTTCTGCTTCACTCCTGTTACAACTTCGAACAATCCCTGTTCTACAGCACGTTGAGTTGGCTCAGTGGAATTTTGGCAAATCAGTTTCCAATCTCTGAGTTTATCGAAAAGTCTGTTCTGACCGATCTTGAAGCCATGACTACTTAATGAGTGCGCCAAATCCCGAACCTTAACAGATTCATCCGATTGCATGCATATCTCTGCGAATGAAACCAATGGCTTTTGTTCCTCGATAGCTTCGACTAGCATTCTTTTCTCTTTCGTTTCTTCAATCCATCTTTCAGCTCTAGCAATAGGGTCATCAATTTGGTAAGAAGGCGTATATTGGATGAATGCCGATGCCAATACACTCTTGGCTTTTAATTGGTACTGGACCAATTTCTCCGTAACTTCTGGCTGATGCCTTTGCATGTTAGGGGTAATAGATATTTTCGCGAGCCATAAAGGAAGGAAATCTAACTCAATGGTTAAAACTTCTCTCGCCCCACCGTTACCATTCAGGACGAAATTCCGTCCCCCTTCCCGCAAAACAACATCCTCCTGAACTTTTTTACGTTCTCCTTTCATTTGACCTTCGGTAAGGCCGATCCCCTCACAGACCCACCGAACACCTACATAAACTTTTCCGTCATTCGCTTTTACTCCCAATAGATTAGCCCCATTGAATGGAACCAACTTTTGCTCAACTGGAAAAATGTTATTCATATTAACACTCCTCTTCAACTTGATTTTCTTTTATTAATCCGGTTTAAATGATGGAAGTGCTTGTCCAAGAAAGTTTTCATTTCTGTTCCTTTAAACATCCATCGCCCGCCTTCACAACCATTAGTTATCTGATCCATTTCAGATTTAAATCTAGGGTTCAGTAGTATGTTAGAGATAAGCCAATCCCTTTTTCGGCATGTTTCAAACTCCAATCTCCTCATATCCCACCAAGTGCCGGTTTCTTCAATAATCTTTTGCATCTCTTCCTTTGCCAGTCTCCTAACGAATTCATGATCAACAATAACTTGGATAGTGGCCGAAGATTCCATCCGACCTCCCCCTTTCACTGAAAAAATAAAGTCTGTAAAACGTCATTTATACTTGCGTTATTTTAAATGACGGTTTATAATAATGACAGTTAGGGCTGAGATAATTGTTTTACTTCGACTTCTGCTAAGTCTGGGAATAAAACTTCTGCCGATGTCCCAAAATATTTAGCAAGTTTAAACAGTAATACTGCGTCAGGGTTGCCTCTTCCGCTTTCGATATTTCTAATGTGGCTTTCGCTGACGTTAAGATCGAGAGACAGTTGCCTTTGAGAAAGTTTGAATTTCGATCGAAGCATCCGAAACTGTTCTCTTCGTTTAGTGGAAACACCCACATATACCACCTCATTCATGTGTTTTTAAATTACACTCTAATCTTAGATGATATTTTAAAGCACGTCAAGTGTAATGATGTTATTTTAAATAACTTTTTTTGGAGTGATGAAATTTATGGACCAGAACGAAAGAAAGTTGATGGGTTCACGAATCAGATCAGAAAGGGAATCTATTGGTTATTCTCAAGACGCCTTAGCTGAGAAGTTAGGTATGGGGCGTGCTAATGTGGCTAATTACGAGTCTGGAAGGGTTATTCCACCAAGCAATATATTAAAAGTCATGTCCGAGCTTTTTGGTGTCACTTCGGATTACTTATTGGGTTCCACTGAAAATAGGGGGGGCGAAAAGGTAAACGATAAGCTACAGATAACTGAGGGGGTAAGGTCACTTGCGAGGGACATCCAAGAATTAGATTCCGATTCAATCGATGCTCTTGCGCTAATAATTAAAACTATGAAGCAAAGAGGGCGTGAGGCAAACGAAAAATGACATTTCCTAAGTCAGCTAGATACAAAAGAGCTTCAAAATTAGCAGAGCAGTTTTTAGTGGACAACAATATAACCGACTTTCCAATCGATCCTTTTGAGATTATAGAACGTAATAAGTGGGGATTGATTACTTATTCTGAACTAGCACATATCTCTAAAACTCCCTTTTTTCAAGTAGTGCGGGCATGTCAAAGTAATGATGGCTATGTAATGTACGACGAAGAATCAAAAAACCATACTATTGCCTATAACGATACTATTAGAAGTAAAGACCGGATCAGGTTTACATTACTTCATGAAATAGGTCACATCTATTTAAATCATTTAGTTGATTTCCAAGAGACTGTTATTACTAGAAACTCATTAACAGAAACAAAATACAAGATTCTTGAGAATGAAACTAATCATTTTGCAAGAAACGTTCTCGCCCCAACACAAATTATTAATCAAATAGAAACGCCAACAGAAAGCGACGTGAGTTATTTCTTTGGAATAAGTTTGAAAGCAGCTAAAGTCCGTTTAGAACTTTTATTTCGAGACAGTGTATTATCCTCCTGGGGGAATTCCCTACTAGAACAGTTTGGTGCTATGGTCTATAAACTCAATCACATACATTTCTGTACAAACTGTAAACATGAATTTATAAAAGAAAACGTAGTCTTTTGCCCAATCTGCGGAAAAAGCAATAAATTAAAGAAAAGAGGATACCGGAAAATGATTTATGATGGCGTTTCCATTGATGAAAATGGACGAGCAATAGAATGCCCGAAATGCGGGAATGAACAGATAATCAAAGGGGAATATTGCAAAATTTGTGGCGTCCATGTGGTAAACAGATGTGATAGAAGTTACTACGATCACGGTCAATTAATAATCGAATGTGGTGAACTTGCTGAGGGAAACGCAAGGTATTGTACTGAATGCGGACATGAAACAACGTTTTTTAAGAATGGAATTTTGAAAGATTGGGAGGACGAACTTAAGAATGGTCTTCCTTTCTGAGCTCCACACAATTTGATAAGAAGGCGGGGCTAATCAGCTTGTCAAATTACAATTCAGAAAGGAGTTTGCTGCATGGCTAGTTTTCAAAAATACACAACTAAAGACGGCGTCCGATGGATGTATAAGTATTACTCTACAATCGATCCAGTAACCGGGAAAAAGAAACAATCGACAAAGCGAGGATTTAAAACTAAAAAAGAAGCGCAATTAGATGCTGCAACAGTGGAGATAGAATTAACAAATGGTACGTTTGTAAAGGAGAAGAATACAACCTTTGCAGAATTCGCTCCTAGATGGTTAAGTCTCTACAGTAAGACCCAAAATGTTAAGGATTCTACGGTCGCATCAAGACAAGTTTCGATTAACAGAATGTTAAAGAGTTTCAAGTATATTATGCTGAAAGATATTACTAAAGAAATGTACCAAGATTACCTGATAACACTAAAGAAAGATGGCTACTCTAAAGAAACGATCATCAGCACCCACGCAACAGCCAAAATGTTATTTAAAAAAGCCAAGCAGATGGAAATAATTAAAATAAATCCGACCGTCGATGCAATAGTACCAGCATTCAATCAAACAATTGATGAACTAGAAAATGAAACGGAACTACCCAAGTACTTTGAGAAAGACGAATTAATTAGTTTTCTTGAAATAGCTGAAAAACATGGAATGGATAAAGATTATGCTGTTTTTTTGACTTTAGCTTATACCGGGATGCGTGTAGGCGAACTATGTGCACTCAAGTGGAAGGATATAAACTTCGAAGAAAAAAGCATCAGCATAACGAAAACATACTGGAATAAAACGAACAATACCAGAAACTACACCTTGAACACCCCTAAAACTAAATCTTCGAAAAGATTAATCCTAGTGGATGACGAACTAATTAATGAATTAAAAAAATATAAGACTCTTCAAAAAGAAATCATGATGCGCTATCGAAATTCATATCATGATCAAGACTTTGTATTTCCGAAGCTTACACAATTCCATGGCTACCCAGAAAAACCAAAAGTGATTGAGAACCGCTTGAAGAGGCTTCTAAGGCTTTCTGGACTAAATATGAACCTTACCCCCCACTCCTTTAGACACACGCATACCTCGCTGCTTGCAGAGGCAGGAGCGGAGCTATTACAGATCATGGAGAGACTTGGCCAGAAAGATGAAAAAATAACTCGCAATGTCTATATGCATGTAACTAAGAAATTGAAGAAGGATGCCGTTGATAAGTTCCGCAAACTCATGAACGGCATTTAATTTCGGAAATAATATGGTCAAAATATGGTCACAGACTTTATTAGTCGTCTAAAACCATAATAAAACTGGGTTTCTTTAATATCAGAGGAAATACCATTTCGGTCTTTCCGGCACCGGTCACCGCCCAGATGAGAAACCGGGCGGCGGACATCGCGGAGCCCCCTGCGGGCGGCTCCGCCAAAAACCGCAGCGCAGCGCCAGCGGCGGCGCTCTGCGCTGCGCTAAGCCCCCACCGGCCCAAGGCCGCGGTGGGGGAACCCCCAGCCGTGCTCCGCACGGCCGACCCTGCTGTGCCATGCAGCAGCAGGGCACAAGCGCGGCTGCGCCCCATCGCGAGGCAGGCCTCGCAATAGGCGCAAGCCGCCGAGCCGCACGCGGCGCATGCCGTGCGGCTCTTGGCCTCGCTGCCGCAACGCCGGCAGCGGGGGGCCATGGCCCGGCGGCGGAGCCAGCCAGGCCCACCGCGCGGGGCGGGCTGTGCCAGCCCCGCTTCCAAGCGCAGGCGGCCCAGCAGGACGCCGAGCTGGGCCGCAGCGCGCCAGTCGCCGGTGCCCACGGCGACCTCCCCCAACAATGCCTCGACCTCGCCGGCAAGCAAGGCTCGTCCGGACATGCACTCGATCAGCAGCTCCGCCTGCTGCACCAGTGCATCCAAGCCCACTAGCACGGTTTCCTTTTCGATCAGGGAACTTAGGTAAGTCCCATCCAACAATTGGGTTTCCTGCAACAAGGCGCTCCATTTCGACCTGCTGCTCTCCGGCTCTTGCAGTAAAAACGGGCTTAATGCCTGATACATATATCTCTGCCAATCTGGCCTCTCCCATCGATCCATGTCTGGAATCGGCTGAAATCTCGCTTGGATTTCAACGGCCCATCCCAGTGGTACTCGAGAGGACAGCAGCACCAATAACGGTGTACCAGCCCTTTCATCCTCCAGTCCCATTCTTCCATACCACCATTGAAGATCCACCCTCATATCCAGCGAGAGATAGCAATTCCATTTCTCTGCTTCCGGAATGGCATAAATGGCAATCTGCATGACATCAACTCCAATATCGAGACATATAAACAACTTTAAGGATCATGTAGGGGTACTGGAACTAGGTAGTTCACAACATGCTTCAGTTGCTTTTAAGATCCTCGTTTAAAAAATTGGGTAGATCTAATACCAGTCGGGGAAGCATTATATGAAAGATTCGATAGAGTTCCGTGAATAACAATTTAATTAGGTTTCTTTCTCAAATACCTATCGTCCATTATCCTCAACCACTCCAAACCATTAGCCCGCACTGCTAATAGAAGATAGATTTTCAAGCCAGAGTTTGAGTTAGTTCCAAATCAATATAGATGCACAATCGTCCTGATCTAACTGCAGTGACTTCCATTTCCTATTTGTTTCTCTCCTCAACGCTCAGATCGTCCAACTTAAAACATCTCCGTTTCACAACACCTTTTGTCGAATACTGTCATAGTTGCAATTTTAAAGAATCCGATCTCTGCATCTTCCACCCCAATACACCAATAAACGCAAAAAGCACACCCCTCGCTATACGCTCGGAGTGTGCTTCACGCCTTCAACAATATGAGTGTCATCCCGGGAACCAAAACAACTTGCCGATGTTTATCCCTGTACATATGGAATCTGAACAGCCTCCATCGGGTTTCTCAGATCGACCCGTATGACTTCGTCTTCATTCGGATCGACATCCGTTTCTTGTGACGCCGGATCACCGGATCTCCAAGTCCCGTATACCAGTTCAATTCCGGACAAATGAGTCAATCTCTTGACAATCTTTAACGTATCATCATACGACTGGTCATCAAGGACGGTGACGCGCACGCGCGTCCCGCTCAGCAGGGCATACCAGGAAAGGGCTCTCAAATACCATTCCACCTGCCGCTCATGGTTGGACGTGATCAGCACATAATGCCTGCGCCGCCCCGTGCCTTCACTAGCTCTTCGGAGATGACGGGCATGCACGATATGAACCAGAGCAACAGCGATCCCGTACACCGCGAGTATCCACAGCAATTGGGCAACCATGAGACTCACCTCCTTCTCTTATCAACAATATATGCTGACCAGGAAAGGACGGTGACAGTTATGTAACCGTCGCCCACACGGAACTTGTCGGGAACGGCTTATTGCCATAAGGAAGACGTTTATCGACATTCCCTCTACAAGATAGTCCGCCCGTTCTTGCGATATCAAGAAAGCCCTCGCACTCTAATCAAAAAAAGCAGCGTATAAGCAGTTATTTATTATGTATGCTTGTTAGCGAAAGGTTCAACCATGCTATAAATCCCTAATGATCATAACAAAAAGGAACCGCCCTTGGCAGTTCCCTCCCTATGTAAGACGCGTCCGTGCATTCGGATCGGCGATTACAACGTCACCCAGCCATACTTGATCGAGTTGATAACCGCTTGCGTACGGTCGTCCACTTCCATCTTCTGCAGGATGCTGCTGACGTGGTTTTTTACAGTTTTTTCACTAATGAACAGGTATTCTCCAATCATCTTGTTGCTCTTGCCTTCGGCCATCAGTCTAAGCACTTCCGCTTCGCGCCTTGTCAATGGGTTGTTCTCGCCTGCCACAAACTTGACTCCAGCTTCACGCGAACCGCTCTCCGCCATCGCGCCTGCCTCGTTTACATACGTCATCCGGCGGAGCTGGTGGATCAGCTTGCCCGTAACTTTCGGATGGATAAATGCATATCCCTCATGTACCGAACGAATCGCATTAATCAGTGACTCGGCTTCCATATCCTTCAGGAGGTAACCGTTCGCTCCCTTACGGAGCGTTTCAAACACATAACTTTCGTCGTCATGAATCGACAGAATAATAACTTTGATCTCAGGAAACATTTCACGTAGTTTCTCAGTCGCTTGAACGCCGTTTTCGGTCGGCATGTTGATGTCCATCAGCACGATATCCGGCTTCACTTCATTGCAGAACTCAAGCACTTGAATGCCGTCGCCGCATTCGCCGATTACGTCAATGTCATCCTCCATATTCAGTATGCGTTTCAGACCCTCCCTAAACAGCTGGTGGTCATCCGCTAATAATACTTTGATAATCGTGTTCTCTTTCTCCAAATGTTCCATCCGATTACTCCTTTCTCTTTTCTACGTTCGTCGGGATATGAATCACGATCTTGGTTCCTTGATTCTCGGCTGAATCGATCTCCATTCTCCCTTCGAGCAGCTCAACCCTCTCCCGCATGCCAATTAACCCAAAGTGGTCCTTGCTTTTCTGCTCCAGCAAATCGACATTGAATCCCAGGCCATTGTCCTGTACCACGATTTTGACCAATTGCGCCTGGTACGTGATTTCAACAAGCACATAAGTCGGGTAAGCATGTTTTGCAGCATTCGAAAGTGCTTCCTGCACCAACCGGTAGATGGCCGCCTCCATCGCAGAAGAGAGACGATGCTCTTTCCCCCGTGTCTCGAAGATCGTGCGGATTCTCGATTTTTCTTCATAATCATGCACATATTTACGCAGTGTGGGGATTAATCCTAGATCATCGAGTGCCATTGGACGCAGATTGAAGATGACTTTTCGCATTTCCTCCAGGCTCGAACGCACTTGGCCCTTCAAATCTACTATTTCGTCCTGCACCATCTTAAATTCCTGCTTTGCCAGCATTCTTTCTACAATTTCCGTCCTAAGAACCAGATTCGCCAGCAATTGCGCAGGTCCATCATGAATCTCTCTGGATATGCGCTTCCGTTCCTCTTCCTGCGCCAGAATAATTTTGAGTCCAATGACCTGTCTGTTCTTCGCAGATTCGATAATTCGGGATACCTGGCCCAGCTCGCCGGACAAGTATTCCAACACCACGCCCATCTGAGATCCGATCGATTCTGCGCGCTCCACCGAGTTCTCGACATTCCGAACCCGCTTCTGCAACTCATCTCGTCTTGCCTTCAGATACATTTCCTTCTCCCGGTAGATCATGAGGTCAAGCTGAAGCTGCGTTGCTTTCTCATACGCCTGCTTGATGTCCTCTTCCTTGTACCGGACGAAATCCCGGCTGACCTCGGTCAGCCGGATCCGGGAACGGCGGTAGTTCAGCTCCAGCTGATCCACCTTCTCTAAGGTTTCCGTCGTTTCTTTTAATGTCCGCTGCAGTTCATGATTGAGAGACGCGAGCTCCTGCCGCGACGCCTCCAATATTTCGAACATTTGGTATTTGCTGTCCTCCATCACTTTGATGGCATTTTTTATGACACGGTCGATGGCATCGGCTTGATAATCCACGCACTCTACTCCATTTCTAACGTTTCATATACATATCATACCATATCATGATTCGATCGTAACGGTCTTCGTGTTCTTGTCCCATTTTACTTTAAGGCCTAATTGCTCGGAAACGAGACGAAGAGGGACCAAAGTCCTACCGCCTTGAACCATAGGTGCCACAGCCGCCGAACTGCGTTTACCGTTGAGGATGAATTCCTTTTTGCCTACCGTCAATTCCATGAGCATGCCGCCTCTCAGGACGCCTACCCGCTGTGCGGATTGGTTCCAGGTCGCTTGCCCGCCGAAGGCGTCGAGCACATGCTTAATCGGAACATAGGTCGTTCCGTTTTTCAGGATTGGCGCGGAATCGATTGCCACCTTCGAACCATTCAGCATGAGCGATTTTTGCCCGATGGTCATGACCGCTTTACCTGTTGGAAGTCCTTCATTTCCTGACAGGGACGGCATCGTGAAGCGAATATCGTCAAAAGACACAGCCCCGGTCAATGCACGCTCGTCCTGACCCTCTTCCACGTTCACGACATACAGCCGCTTCATCTGAGCCGGGAACGCAATGTTATATCCGCTCAAATCGATGCTCAGCGTCCTCCAGCCGCTCCAATCAATTGCCTTAGCCAGATCGACGTACACGGTTTTTCCGGTATTGTCCTTGAGCTCGGCACGCAGCCAGTTCAGGCTGTTATCTCCCTCCACGTCAATCGTCATGGACGTTGCCTGTGCAGGAATCGTTTTGCCTGTCGTGCCATTCAGCTCGGCATAAGCGTACATTTTTTGTCCCAGCCCGCCTGTCATATCATAGGTTAGGTTCAAGACTTTGGAGGTTGCCTTTGTTCCGCTGCCGTTTTGGATCGTTGCCGTCCCGGTAACTGCAGGCACGTTGGTCGTGAACTTCACCGGGTAATTCACATTCTCGAAGTTCTCCCACGTACTCTCGCCTGCTGCCGACAAAATAACGACCGTGCTAAATCCGTCATAACGTGCGATGGCATAGCCGACTTTCGTATTGCTGTTCACGGAGGATACGGTCAGGCGGCCGTCTTTGACGCTGCCTTTGAATCCGATAAACTCCCATTTCAGCGCACTGCTCGGAACCTCCAAACTTTGGCCGTTGCTCGTTACGGCAGTCACCGGCACGGAAACGCTTGTTCCAGCCTGCAGTGGTGCACTGGATACTCCTGTAGTCAAGGCAACGAGATCATCCGCTCCCAGCACCTTGACTTGCATCGTCGCTTTCGTGCTGCCGCTTACCGCCGTCAGGGTCGATGTGCCCGGCTTCGTTGCTTTTATGCTTTGGCCGTTAACCGCAAGGTTGCCATTGCTGGATTTCCAGGTCGGTTTAATCGAGCCAGCCTCAATGGGATTATAGTAAGTATCATAGCCCTTGAGTTGATATGTTCCGATCTGCCCGATCAACAGTGTGTTGCTGCCGCTTACCTTCAAGCCCTTCAAGCTGCCTTTTGGTGCCGTGGAGAACACGCCTAGTGCATTAACGATGCTTCGCTGCGTCGTTCCGTATTCCGTGTTGAAGGTCAGCTGGGTATTCATCTCGGCTAACGGTCGGTTGACCATCGTGGTCGATCCGCCGCCGTCGAGGTTCATTCCCTTCCACACGCCAACCTTCGTCATGAAATCCTGAAGCTGCTGCAGCGTCATCCCTTTGCTGTTATCGTTGCTCTCCGTAGCGATCAGGTAGGCGTAACGTCCGTCTTTGGAGTAACCAACCGCTGTACGCGCCCTACTCCCTCCAATCGAATTCACGTTCCGAGAGAATGACGTTGCCTTGCCGTTATCCACCAGAATCGTATGGCCGCCAATCATCATTTGAAGTGTTGATGGGTCCAGCTTCTTTCCTGATTTTTTGTACACCAGAGCATAATCCGCTTCCAGCCTTTGACCGACAGACAGATTATTTTTCACGAACTCTGCCGCAGCCCCATGGGTTCGCAAAATGTAGCTTCCCTCCGGTATCGCTGTTGGCAATCCTGCCATCACTGAAATATCGGTTATGACCCCATCCGTTACCATAACCTCCGTTGGCGTTGTCGAGCTGTTCTTAGGACGCTCAATAGCCTTCCATGCGCTGGTGTAGATATAGGCTGAATTCGCATGGCTGTACGTAGATCCAGTACCCTCTGGCGCATAGGATGTTTTGTTCATACCCGAGAGCGGGAATGAGGCCCCATTTTCTGCCGTAACACTCCCCGAGAATGCAAACTCATCCAGAATTGGCGTTCCATCGTTCGTCACTCCAAAGGCATACATACCTTTCAGATCAGATGGGGTTGACATCAACAGACCATTCGATACTTGAGCACCCATCGGAGCCCCTTCGCTGCTGGTGTTAAAGAAATCCCCGTTAATCGCTGCGACCGCACCGTTTTCCTTCGCCATTCCGCCCGTGCTTTGTCTTGTTGTAAATTGATTGCCTTGTCCTGTCATGACATCAAGCTTCACATATTTGTTGTTGAGATCCACCCGGATGACATTCGCCAGCGATTTCGCGCCGGCACTGTTGATATACTGATACTTCATCAAAACCGCGCCGGACGTAATGATTTCCTCACCCAGCTTCTTCGCTGATGTGGTTGCCGCGTATGCTACCGAAGAAGTTGATAGATTCCCTATCACCGGTATACCGCTGCTAAGCACAGGGCCCACCCAGATGACCCCGGCCAATGTGATAATCAACCATTTCTTGCCCACGCCTGATTTTGCAGACTTCAGTGTTTTCCCCTGACTAACCATGTAATCGTAACTCTCCCATCTCTCGTTCAACACGGATGCCGAACATATAAAGTCTCTATTTAATAGACTTCATTTTTGAGGAAAAGTTACGAATTTGTTATAAAAAAAACACTTTCGCGTATCGTACACCAAGTCTTAGCAAAATTGTAGCGGCATTTTTTAGGAGCCTATGTAAATCAATCCTATGTTACTATATTTTCATCTAAAAGTAACTAGTTTGTCATAAAGTATATTCCTTTATTACCAATTATTAGTCAAAAACAACCGATACCTACACTAGGCATCGGCATTATAATTATTGCATTTTTGTCATAAATTCAAATCCTTCTCCTGTTTCATCCCTACATCTTAAGAGGATTTTAAACACAAAAAAGCATGTGCCTTTTTCAAAAGAAAAATGGAATCGGCACATGCCTAAACTTTATATCCGGAACATATCTTAAAAATACCTTAGTTTACGCCAGCTTGTTCTTTCAGCGCTTCGGCTTTGTCAACGCGTTCCCAAGGCAGATCCAGGTCGGTACGTCCAAAATGTCCGTACGCCGCCGTTTGCTTGTAGATCGGGCGACGAAGATCCAGCATGCGGATGATTCCAGCCGGCCGCAGGTCAAAGTTGTTACGAACAAGCTCAACCAGCTTCTCTTCGCTTACTTTACCTGTACCATAGGTGTCGACACTGATCGACACCGGGTTAGCGACACCGATGGCGTAAGCCAATTGGATTTCGCACTTGTCCGCGAGTCCAGCGGCAACCAGGTTTTTAGCCACGTAGCGCGCCGCGTAAGCAGCGGAACGGTCGACTTTTGTAGGATCCTTACCGGAGAATGCACCGCCGCCATGACGAGCGTAGCCGCCATAGGTGTCCACGATGATTTTGCGGCCAGTCAGACCAGCATCGCCTTGAGGACCACCGATAACGAAACGGCCGGTAGGGTTGATGAAGTATTTGGTTTCTGCGTCCAGCAATTCAGCCGGTACGACAGGAAGAATGACTTGTTCTTTAATATCCTTCTGGATTTGTTCCAGCGTTGCTTCTTCGGCATGTTGAGTCGATACCACGATCGTATCCACGCGGACCGGCGTATTGCCGTCATACTCGATCGTTACCTGGGTTTTACCGTCCGGACGCAGGTAATCCAGCGTACCGTCTTTACGAACCTCGGACAAACGACGAGCGATACGGTGAGACAATGCAATTGGAAGAGGCATCAGTTCTGGTGTCTCGTTGGTTGCAAAACCAAACATCAGACCTTGGTCACCAGCACCGATGTTCTCGGTTTCCTTGTCCACTTGGGAAGGATCACGATTCTCCAGTGCAGCGTTTACCCCCTGTGCAATATCGGCCGATTGCTCATTCAGCGATGTCAACACCGCGCATGTATTGGAATCAAAACCGTATTTAGCACGGGTATACCCGATTTCCTTCACGGTATTGCGTACGATGGATGGAATATCCACGTATTCAGATTTAGTGCTAATTTCACCAATGACCAAAACAAGACCTGTCGCAACGGAAACTTCACAAGCTACGCGTGCGTTCGGATCGTTAGCTAAAAAAGCATCGAGTACCGCATCAGAAATCTGGTCACAGATTTTATCCGGGTGTCCTTCAGTTACGGACTCAGATGTAAATAAACGTCGCCCTGTTAAAGACATGAGATCAACCTCCCATATGAATAGTATGTGATATATCAAGAGGTCCTACACAAAAAATGAACCTTTTCCGACAGGAAAAGGTTTGAAATGTACAATCCTCAACATGCATATTAACTTATTTGTTACCAGGTGTCAATCCAGTTAGTGAGCTGTTTTTCAAGGATTTTCTTGGGTTTTTCAATCGGAGGTTAATCAAGAATAAGTTCCGTCTTATATCGAAAAATAACTACAGTCTGCCGAAGAGGCTTTGCTCGGCGTTCTGAACCAAACGCTTCGTGATTTCTCCGCCAACGGATCCGTTCTCACGGGATGTCAGATGCCCCCATCCAGCACGACGGCTGGAGGAACCTCCTCCGATGGCTCCAAGCTCAGAACCGAATTCCGTATCCGCTCCATACGAGCTGCTGCCATACCCCACCGGTAATCCAAACTCTGCTGCGATTTCGTATTTCATCTGCTTCAGCATTTCACGACTCTCCGGAACCACTTGACGATTACGACTGCTGCGTGCCATTGAAAATACACCTCCTGTATTGGTTTTTACAGAAGTAGTATGTGTCGATTTCAAAGCACTCACACGTATAAAACGTTGTCACAACTGGCAATAATTATAAGAGGATTATACCGGACAAAAGTTATTCGCAATGCCGTCGGTGGAAGAGGCAATATTAGCAGGGGCTAACGCCCCTAATTGCTGACACTATTTAATGGTGTAACCGCCGCGTACCATGACAATCAGATTGCTTGTCTGGCCTTCTTTTACCTGAATGCCTCGGCCTTCACGCGGGAAGGAAAGCAGATGGTTCTTAGGCGCCGTTTCGCCGTTTAACAGGTCTTTACCATCGGTAAGATCCGCAACGCCGCTAGCGACTTCTGTGTAGATCACAGCGTTACCTGAACGCACGATGAACTCGGTTCCGGCATCAGCGATTAGAATTTTGCCTGGCTTCAGCGCTACGTTCTTCACTTCATCGGCATCTTGTGATGGTTGTGTAGGATTGGTTGGGTTTGTATTCCCTCCACCACCGCCATTCAGTGCTTGCTGGATTTGTTGATCTACGTAACTCTTGGTGACGACCGGGTCATCAGTGGTGCCGGGGGTTGTGCCAGCGCCGTCGGCGGTGTTGCTGTATACTGCACCGATCCATATGCCTGAACCAATGGCCAGGGCAGCAAGGGATAATTTCCAATATGATTTCATAAATAAATTGTTCCTCCTTAGAAGTCTCCTGCTTCTTATATTAATTCTATTGAACTTCGATAGGAAGATCAAGCTATAGCTGGTTTGGAACGTCCTTATTAAAGTTAAAGTTTAGATTTTTAGTTAGTCTTGAAAACAAAAACACACCGGAGAACTAAATGTTCTCCGGTGTGAATTGGTTGGGTTATTTAAAGTAGCCCGAATTATTTTTGAAGAATAAGTCCATGAATGGTTACTTCTTTACCATTGTAAAGGACTGTACCGGAATACTCTGCTCCATAAACCTGAGCTTTGCCAGTTTGAACAGTAATTACTTTACCATCCACTGTAGCAGGGTATTCGTTGCCGCCAACTTTAATCTTACCATCGACAACCTTAACATCAGATTTGCTCAGGGTAAGAGTCAATTTGCCGGGCTCTGCTACTGCACCATTATCAAATGCGAAGGTTTCATCAGTAGCTGGGATGTTTCCAGCGTTCTGACCTACTTTAGCTGTGTAGAACAGATCAGCTTTTTTCTCAACAGCTTCCGCAATATCTTTAACTACAGCTTTGCTGTTAACTGTGATATTACCAGCAGCATCAATTTCAACCAATTCAACTTGATCTGCTACTTTACTTACTTTAATTGACTTACCGTTGTCAGCAGGACCATCAGTTTTAGAAACAAACTTCAAGCCGAATTTCTCTACTGTTTGAGCTGGCACTGCATCTTTAGCAGCATATACATCAGTAGTTACTACGTTAACAGAATCAACGATTTGAGTTGGTGCATCAACACGGTACGTACCGGATTCTGCAACATAAACGTGTGGGTTAGAACCTGCAAGGTACAGATAGTTAGCCCCCTTACGCACTTCGAACTGAACAGGTTTGTCTGCTGCTGCAGCATCATTGATAGTAACTTTCAGTTGATTGTCTGTAACACGCTCTACTTTGATGTTGTTTCTGTTGATTTCTGGTGAGTTTGCTGCTCCAAGATTCTTAATGATGAAATCATTTTTAACTAGGTCAATGTTAGTATCTCCGTTAACAACAGCAACTGCTTTAGAGAACGTTACAACAAATTGGTTCTCACCATTTCTGATATTCTCAACACCGGTCACTCTTGGAGATGCAACGTTGTTGACTGGGATATCAACATTCGCAGACAATTGAAGTCTGTTACCGGAATAAGTTTGAATGGAGTTGTTTGCAAACACTGTGATGTTGCGTCCATCTACATCATCACTTGTTTTCAAAGTCACTACATTCTCATCAATGGTTACATTGGATGGATACTTACCATTTACCAAGAAGTCACTAATAGTTGCTGATGCAATTACATGGTTGAAAACAACTTCAAATGTTTTTGCATCTTTTTGTTTAGCTTCAAGCAGACTCAGTGTAGCACCGATTTCTTCCAACTGACGGCTGTCCAGGGATACATATTGACCAGTTTTCGATTGCAGGCCAGTAGTCCAGATGCCTTGAACGGAAGCATTTTTACCAAATACTACACGAGTTCCATCAATGTATTCTGGGAACGTAAGCACTACAGACTTAGCATTGTTCACTGGATCAACTTTCACTTCGCTTGGCAGAGCGATGTTCTGAACGCCAACAGATCCATTCTTCTGGAATGCAATGTAGTAGTTACCTTTGTTTTGCAGAGTAGCCAGATCCATTTCTCTACCGAAGTTCAAAGTGAGCTTACGGTTCGAGTTATTGTAGTCAATAGTGGAGATTCTAGGGTTCGTAGTATCACTAGCTACAAATGTTCCTTTGTACTCTACCATTGTGTTACCCAGAGCAGTAAGGTCTTTAACATCCTTAATTGTCAAATCATAAGTTCCATAAGAAAGTGGTGCAAAGAAGTTCACATAGAACACTTTGTTAGTTACATCAGCAGCAGCAACATCTTTCACAGGAATTGTGTCGCTACCTTTTTTAACAGTGTAGTATTTAACATCATCTGCTTTGACCGCTTTGTCAAAACGAACAGTCAATGTGTTAGCTCTGTCAGAACCATAGTAAGCTTCGATTACTTTTGGTTGAGTCAAATCTACACTTGCAGTGATTTTGTGTTCTTTAACAGCGTTAGCGTTGCCGGAATAGTCTTTAACCTCGATGAAGAGATTTGTTTCGTATCCTGGCAGACGGTTCCCTGTAAAGTCAATCTCATATACATTGCTGGAGATTTGGGTTGGTTTACCCGTTTTCTTGCTGTCACCAGACTTCCAGTAGAAGCTGTCGTTAGTTACAGAATCCGGATCGATTTCCTCGTCGAAGGTTACTGTCACTTTCTCCAGTGTAGCAGAGATATCAGTTACTTTTGGTCCTTCAGTGTCTACTGCAACTGTGAATTCTTTAGTATCAGCAGGCGATTTCAGACCAGCATAGTCTTCGATCAAAGAAGTCGTCAATTTGTGAGTGCCTACAGAGATGTTACCAGTGTAGTCTTTCAAAATCACTTCTCTTTGGTCTGGACCAAGTTTTACACTGCCGACAAATCCTTTGTCGTCCAGTTGGAAGTTGCTGCTTGAAGGAGCAACGATTGGCTCAGAGAAAGTAACTTTAATTACTTTCGTGCCCAGTGCTTTAACTTCAGTTACAGTAGGTAACGTGTTGTCGGAAGAAGTAAAGGATACTTCGCCTTGTGGCAGAACGGAACCGTTCTCGCCTTTCACGTTCTTAACAACCACTTTGTAAGTTGTTCCTTGCGTGAATTTGCTGGATTCGTTCAGCAACAGACGAGCTGTTTTGCCATCTTCCAACAAAGTAATGGATTTAATTCCTTTGGAGTTGCTGTCCACAACGTAGTTGTTCTTGTCAGTAGCAGTAGCTTTGTCTACTTTACCGTCAAATACTACATCAACCTCTTTGAGGTTAGTGGAGCTAGCGGACTCAACTTTAGTAGCAGATGTTACTACCCAAGTTACACTTTCAGTGTACTCGTAGTTGTTATGTGTAAATTTCACTTCAGTTGCAGTGTTAGCTTTCAGAGGAGTTTCCAGTTCAACTTTCACGCTTTCGTTGTTAGCAAGTTTGAAAGTTACAACTTTACCACTCTCAGTTACATCATAAGAAACCACTTTTGGTTTTTGTTGCGACAAGTAGATTGTGTAAGCAACTTCAACCAATTGGGAACGGGAAGCGTTAGCTTTAGGGTTTGTTTTAGCATCTACCAAACCAGCGTTGATTGCTGCTTGAACATAACCTTTAGCCCAGTCAGAAGCGTTGTTGTTCGTTTCTGTTGGAATATCAAGTTTTTGAGCAACAACGAGAACCTTCGCCATTTCTTGAACGGTGATTTTACCGTTGAAGTCGAAGATCATTTTCGTTGTGTTTTTACCTTCCATGATGCCTGCAGCGTATACTGCTTCTACATAAGGAGCTGGCCATTTGTCAGCTTTGTAGTTTTTGTCTTTGAAAGACGCTTTGCCTTGGATTGGCTCAAGACCCATGATGCCTACCAAAACTTTCGCGAACTCAGCGCGAGTCATTTCTTTGTCAAGACCAGCAGTTCCATCTGGATAGCCAGTAAAGATCCCTTTTTCTTTCAGTACATCAAATTTCTGTTGTGTGTTAAGCGCATCGTCACCGAATGCAACAGAAGCAAACATGGAGAATGCCATTGCTGTAGACAGTGCTACGGATAAAATTTTCTTCATAACCTTTTTTTCTCCTCCTTGAATCATCACTTGATTGTTTTCTTTAATTTGGTAGCTCTTATCACTCATTGTCCTGCACCTCCTTTCCCGAGTTGAGCATAAATCATAAATGATGTCTGTGACGATATCACAGAATCTTGTTAACGAGAGAACACTACAAACTAGAATAGATTCCTAATCCTACCTAGGTATTATACAACGAGTCCCATACTCCGTAAAGAACATTTTTCTAATTTATAGACAATCTTCTTGCATCGGATAATCTTGGGTTCCTCATTGGGTTCTACATTATAAACGTTTGATTTCTCAAAAAGTTGCGGCAGTTGCAAAGTTTTTTTGAAAATATTTTCGAAATCATTATCGATTCGCCTAACATTGGGTTGATTACATATTGCGACAACAAAAAAGACGCCCTGTGGGCGCCCTTTGTAGAATCCTAGCGAATCTTCATAGCAAGCTGGATAATTCGTGCACGCATCTCTGGATTGCTATGCAGTGTTTCGTACATCAGATCAATCTCCGCTTTATTCGTACGATATGTTTTGTCATGTTTTATTGTTGTATGAGACCACTGGATCAACGCATTCTCTGCTGCTGTCATTTCGTTAAATGAATCATGAAAGCCTGTCTCAACAACGAGTCCCTCCATGACTTCCTGAGTTATCTCATCATGAGCGGCACGAGCCAGCTCAATCTTCTTCTCCATCACTTTGGCTTTTTCCTCGAACTTGGTCTTCGCCTTCATGTAGTCGAGCTGCGCTTTTGATAATATCGGCTTCATAAATTCATCTTCACCCTCTAAAAATAGTATGTGCTTCCGCTATTGTAGCGTATTCTACATGAAATTACAAAACATTAGATATTGGTAAACGGTTTCTCAGGCTATAATACTGCCCTTAAGATCTTGTTAATTATGTTATATATAACCTTATCCATCATAATTTGCACATAAGAAAACGAGAGCTCTGCCACTAGAAATTCAGGCATCGGCTCTCGTTCCTTTTTTTCATGCAGTTTCTTCTTATATATAGACTACAGCATTTTGAGTTTGTTCATCATGCGTTTCACGATCGTCGCTGTATCCGCACGATTCAGAACAGCATCCGGGTTGAAGTTATACGTCGGTTTCTTCTCGCCTTCCTTCAAGCTGTTGGCAACGCCAGTGATGATGCCGGCTTTACTTACAGCAAGAATGGCTGGGTAAGAGTAATTCGATTTGATTTTGCCAACATCTTCGAATTGCTTCTGAAGCGCTGCTTTATCTTTTTCGACTTCCCCCATCTTCAGATTCAGTGCGCGTGCGATCATGTTGGCCGCTTCCTCGCGGGTCAGCTCCATATTCGGAGCAAAGCTTCGAGGCGCAATGCCGCGGATGATTCCTTTTCTGGCGGCTGTCTCAATGTAACGGTAATCCCATTGCATGCTGTTGACAACACTTTCCTGATAAATGTCGTCAAAGGTCAGCTTGTTCTTATCGGTATCATAATCCAATGGAATATCCAGCAGCTTCACGATAATCGTAGCCAATTCACCGCGAGTCATTGGATCATACACGCCGAATGCATCCGTCTTGGACGCCTTCATGTATCCTCTGGCCAGCATCAATTCAATATCGTTGCGGGCCGTCTTATGCGAGATCGCATCGGAGTAGCTATAACGCAAGGATTTAACTGCGTAATAACCAAATCCCTTAAATGGAGCCGTAACAGTTTTCTTCTTAGGGTCTACTTTCCCGCCGATGTTGATCCAAGTTCCTTGGGATGGGTTGTACCACCAAATGCCCAAGTTGCTGGAAGCCGAGTTCACCAGTGCAGAATCATATTTTAAGGTGATTGTACCCTTTTGGGATAACTCCATCCAGTTCTGCGGAATCAAGCGCTGATGGAATTCATTCCCTTTTGCGTACGGATGCGACGCTGCTTTTACAATAAAGTCCTCTATGTTGCTGCTGTAGGCATTAAGCGAACCCGCATCCAGCCAGTAAAGAGGGGATGAATAGCCGTAATGGGCTGCCGGAGTGAATCGGAACGCGTTGTTGTTATCCCCTGGAATGAGGGACAGGCGTCCATCCATTTCTACACCGTTCTCAATTTCGCCAATTCGATTGTAAGCCTTAACGGTCCGTCCATCGATCTGGTTGGCAATACCAAACAGGATGTCATGTTCACCAAGCAGATTGATCGTAGGCACTTCAGCCGTAGGGCTTGATTTCGCCTGCTGAAGCACGGTGCCTTTCGGCAAGGACAGCGATACGCCGCCTTTAAATACGGACACTTTACCGGACTTCGAAATATTGGTTTTAAACTGGGAGCCTTCCGTTGCATCGTCGGTGTACGTTACGACGAATTGGCCGTTTGTCTTTTTGGTGCCTTGTTCAATTGTGAACTTGATCGTGTTTTTTCCGTTTTTCAGGTTCTTGACCTCAAGACGGAAAATATCGCTGATTTCGGATTTCACCATTGGCGTTTTGCCAACCAGAATGGAACTAGCTCCTTCAGCCTTGATGCTTACCTCTACAAAATTCTGTTTCAATACGCCTTCGTTAGGGAGCCTAGGAGAAAGAACTTCGTACGGCGCACGCTCACGAGTAATTTCAATGGTATCTGTGGTCGTAACCGACTGATAACGCGAACCGATGCTGATTGCCTGTAATCCTACCTCAGGAAGTGCCAGCTCTTTAAACACAACGCGGGCAGAGCTGGAGCTTGAACCATTAACAATGGAATAGTACAGGCTGTGATCTGCTTGGTTAATGGCATCCAATTGCGTCTTCAGAGCCCCGCCAGAAAGAGTCCAGGTTCCTGTATTGTCTTTGGTAAAGACAGCAAAGATGGATGGCGTAGGATGGCTGAGGTTCACCGTAATCTCATCCGTGTATTCCACTTCAAAGCGAAGGCCCAAAGCTTTTTCATATGTGTTATAAGCATTCTCAGCCGTTTCTCGGAACAATCCGTCCGGATCGGATTCCGTAGCGGAACCAACCGGGAATGGAATCATATTCTTGATTACTGAACGCGTATCGCTAAAATACAGCAGGGTCAGCTTCGTCGAGATTTTTCCACTCTTGTCAGCGACCACCAGAGTATTTGGACCAGGGATCAGCTGCAGGAACGTCGTATCTGTAAAGCTGAACTCGCCATTTCCGTTCACTGTCAAATCGCGAGTGTTACCATTCAAGGAAATCGTAAGTCCTGATGTTCCCGTGTAGTTCACAATCCGACCCGTTACCTGATTGAAATCTGTGCTATTCTTAAACACCTGATTGTTATACAAATGATAAATATCAATGTACGTGGATGACAGGAACGTTACCGGGATCACCTTGGTATCGGAAACGCCCGAACCATTGCTGACCTTGATGATTAAGTTTTGTTGTCCTGAAGGCAGGTTCGTGATTTTAAAAACCGTGTTGCCGTTATAGGTAAACTTTTGGGCAATCGTGCCGCCGCCCTTGCTGGACTCAATCTCCACATTGCCTGCGTTGACTTGCTCGACCATCAAATAAATCGGCAGTTCATTCAGGACGGTGTTGTTACTGCTTGGGAAAATGGATTGGGAGGTAGCCGATACCGTTCCTCCGCTCTCCGTTACACCGTACAATTGATACACCTGCTTGATGGTAGGCGCATTGACATCGCGATAAGTAAATGAATTCTTCACATCGAAACCAGTAGTAGAATCCTTAGTGAGTACAAAGTAATCCCCACTCTGAGTGATGCTAGTTGACCCGGTCGTTGTAAAAGGGTACATCAAGGTATTGCCCAGCACGCTTGCCGCACCTACGGTGGCAGGCGAGGTCGTGATCGGATTTGTGGATCCTACCGGAAATACGGATACTTCAAGAATCGGGGGAACCGCTGGGGTACCAGCCGGGGGAGCATCCACGATCACATAACCGGAGATGACGCCGTTTACTGTACCGGTTACAACCGCCTGTCCATCGATATTTGTGCCGCCAATCTGCAATTGATTGACTGTTATGGATCCTGTCGGATGATAGACGACCTGTCTATTGATGGTCTGGGATTTCGATTCGGAGTTCACGACGATCACCAGATCGTTGACACCCTTCTGCAGCAGGATCCCTGCGGAGTAATACGTATCGCCGCCGCCGGCATACATATTCTGCCCATTGACGGTAACACCCTTGGATCCATTCGTCGCTTTGACGGAAATGCTGATGGTCTGCGTAGTAACGACAACCGGCTTGGAAGCATTCTCTTCCAGAACGCGTCCATCACTGAGCGCTACTTCGTACACAGCCGGTACATCGGAGAACTTCACATAGGCCGTAGCACTCATCTGCTGGCCTTGCGTGCTCATGCCGGACACGATGATTTTGTTCACGCCTTGGTTCAACTGCACACTCAGGAACTCGAACGTATTCGCCGCTTCGTCCAGGATCGGCTTGACGCCGGTGCCGCCCGTGGTCGTGTCATCAAAGCGTTTGATTTCATACTGAATGGTATTCGGATTAATGCCGTTGTAGGTACCCGAAACCGAAATCGAGCTTCGATTCTCCGGCGTGGGAGAATTCGGATCCGTACTTAGATTGGAGAAGTGGAAAAACAAGGCTCCATTCGCAGCTGAAGCCGGTAATGCCGGAATAAGGGAAAAGAACATAGCAATGGCCAATAACAGGCTTGCTATTGTACGGAAATTTTTCTTCAACGGTTGTGCCTCCTTGATCATTCGGACGTTGGCGTCCGTTTTGGGTGTTGCGTCGTTCACTGGGTCCCCTCGCTTTCACTGACAGATTGGTACTTGCGCATAGTTCATATATCGGTCCCAGACATTCAATTATTTAGAAAAAAGCACAAAAAAGCCTCACCCTTTTTGGGCGAGGCTGGCATGTCCTTACCGGACTCATAATGAAAAAGAATAAGTTCTATTTGGTGCGGCTTTCGGGATTTGCCTTCATCCGCATCCGGTTAATCAGCCCGAGAATCGGCCGTTTGGTCTTGCCGACCAGTCCGATGACTTCGGCACCGATCTGCATGAAACACATCATGACGCAGATGACCACAAACGTCACCCAGTTCGCTTCATACATGGCAGCCGACGATTGAATGACGGCCAATACGCCGAAAAACGCCGCAATAACGTAAATGATCAACACGGTCTGGCGATGGCTGAATCCAAGCTCGCGCAGGCAGTGATGCAAATGGCCCTTGTCCGGAGCAAAGATCGGTTTCTTCTGGATTTTGCGGCGAATGATCGCGAAGAACGTATCCGACAGCGGAACGCCGATAATGATCAGCGGCGTAATAAAGGATACAATCGCAATCTGCTTAAATCCAAGCAGGGACAGCATGGCCAAACTGAATCCAAGGAATAATGACCCCGTATCCCCCATGAAAATCTTCGCCGGATGGAAGTTGAAAAACAGGAAACCGATAATGCTGCCAAGCAGCAGCAGGCAGAGCAGGGCTACGGTCGTGTTGCCCATCAAGACGGCCATGACCAGGATCGTCCCGATTGCAATGCCGGATACGCCGGCTGCAAGTCCGTCAAGCCCGTCAATCAAATTAATCGCGTTCGTTACGCCGACGATCCAGAAGATCGTGAGCGGAATCGATACCCAGCTCTCCAGCATGGAGTACCGGTCCTGGAACGGTATATTTACAAAGTCCACGGTAATATTAAATCCGAATACAACTACGCAAGCAGCTGCAATCTGTGCCAAAAACTTCACTTTGGCCGAAAGTTCAAATCGATCATCCAAGGCTCCGATCAATACGATCATGGAACCGCCGATCAGAAATGCCTTCATGAAGTTGGCATCACGAGGCGACAGGCTATCCGGCAAAAAAGGAAGAACCGCAATCAGTCCAAGAATAAAAGCCAGATAAATGCCGAGTCCCCCGAGTCGGGGCATGATCCGGGTATGAACCTTGCGGGCATTAGGAACGTCAACGGCACCAATCTTAACCGCAAACTTCTTTACAAGCGGCGTTAAGAGCAGAGCGAGCGCCAGCGATACGATAAACCCGATGATGTATATCATTAACATGTAATCATTCGACCCCCAATAAAAGTCTACCGGTTGAATTATACTCCCTTCGGGTCCGAAAACCAATGCCAATTTCCGGTGATTTCCCGGATTTTACCCACAGAAATGAGCCATTTAGCTCGATTTCGTTACGTTTTCTTTCTCACGCAGCACTTTCACTACGAATTTCGGCAGCGCAAGCATTCTTTTGTAACGGGTGGGCTCCTTAAGAAGGCGATAAAACCATTCAAGACGCAGCTTTTGGAACACCTTCGGTGCCCGCTTCAGTTTGCCGGAGATAATATCGAACGATCCCCCGACGCCCATCACGACCGGAACCTGGAGCGCCTGTTTATGCTGGGCAATCCAAGGTTCCTGGTTATCCGCACCGCGCGCCACAAACAAAATATCCGGTGAAGCCGCCCGTATCTGTTCGATGACGGCAGCATCTTCATCCGGCCCAAAAAAACCGTCCCGGTAGCCGCATATAATTGCAGCCGGATATTGCATTTGTAACCTTTCGGCAGCTTCCTGAATCACTTCGGCGGTAGTTCCCAGCAGAAAGAACTTCCATCTATAGGTTTCCCCGACCTTCAACAATTCATGTAAAAGCTCGAAGCCGGTCACGCGTCCCTCCAACGGATCGCCGCCCACACCGGCGGCCCAGACGATTCCGGTGCCGTCCGGAACGATGATTTCAGCGCTTTGCATCATCTCTTTATACTCCGGATTGTTGACGGCCGTCATCACCATGATCGGATTCGCCGTGATCACATGGTGGGGCTGCCCCGACTGCACAGCCTCTGTCAGGTATTTCACCGTATCCTTCATGCTTAGCTTGGAAAACGGAATCTCGAATACCGATACGGTAGAAAATGGATAGGTCTGTTTCATGTTTATCATCCTCTATGGCGTAAATATTGGGCAATGTGGCGTGCAGGCATGGCAGCCTCGCGTTTCAGCACGGCAATCTGCTCGCCATGCTCCGCCTTCCATGCCGCTGCGTCGTCCAACAGCTTCAGTATCTGATCCTTTAATACGCTCGGATCAAGGGATTCACTGCTTCCGACAGGCTCGCTGCCAAGCCGCTTCAAGAAGTGGTTGATTTTCGGATCATAAGAAATTCCGAGCAGCGGCACGCTCTGATTCGCGGCATAGATCAGGCTATGCAGGCGCATGCCCAATATCATATCACAACGGCTAACCTCGCGCAGCATGTCCTGCGGCTGCTTCTCCTCACGGTAGAAGCTGATACTAGAGCCATGCTTGAAAATATCGCCCACAGCATCCGCTATAAACTGCGAAGCCTCAAGATCATCCGGCTGATGAAAAGGAAGAAAGCGAAGATGCACCGGTCGTTGTTCGGCCAACGCCTTTAAACCTCCCGCTAATGCCTTCAGCTCTTTTCGCTCCGGATGCCAATACCGAACCGAAATACCGATGACCGGAAGTGAGCCCTCCGTCTCACCGCTTGATAACGAGGATGCCTTTACAGGTCCTTCGGATGATTCGCGCTGCTCTTCTATAGAAGAAACTGGTGCAGCTTCATTCTTTTTCAACGCTGGTCCCGGGTGGGAATCCCGATGGACACCCTCTCCGGCCGGCAGCGGCAACCCCATTACCGGGTCTGGCACGACGTGCACGGCTTCCCCCGATAATCCCATGGACTGAAGCAGTTCGCCCGACTGCATGTCCCGCACCGAGATATACGTGCATTTACGGAAGATCGAGCGAATCATCGGATAAAACAGTTTACGGTTCACCGGGCCAACGCCCTGGGCATAAATGAACGTCGGTTTACCGAGCCACTGCGCGATCTTGAGAACGCCCAGATAATAAGGAATGGTCTTCGGACTGGTGGCATCCTGCAGCAGGCTTCCTCCGCCGCTGATCAAGCCGTCGCTGTCCTTGATCGCCTGTCGAACCTCGCCGAGCTTCATCCGATGTACGGATTTAACCCCATAGGCAGCCGAAGTCCATTCCGGGTCGATGGAAAGCACAACGGGGTTGATATCGACCCCCGCGGCCTGTCCTTCCTGCTCTAATGCGGTCAGAATCGATTTCAGCACCGCTTCGTCACCGCTATTTTTAAATCCGTAATATCCGGAAATGACTATTGTCTTAGAAGTGGAGACCATCGTTTCCAGATCCTTTCTGCCACTTGCCATACCAATATCGCGATCAATCCGATGATCAGGCCGAGTCCAAGGCCCAATACGACGCGAATCGCCGAAATATAGAGAGGCGTGTGAATATGCGTGAATGTTCCGACCATCGACAACTGCCCCATCACGCCGATAATGAGAAGGTATACGGCATGACGGTACTTAAATGACAGGAACACACCGAGTACCATCATCGGATGAGCAAGTAAAAATTCCTTGTTACGCGGACGCACGCCAAACGTATTTTCCAGGAATGTACGGAATGTCATTTCGATCGAAGATACGGAACCTGCATTACCTGTACGGGTGAGATAGTACCAGCCAACAATGGCTACAATCCCTGCTGCGATGACCCATGTCAACGAGATCGGTGCTTTAAGCAACTTGAGAATTGCGCTATAAGTCGATCCCCCGCGATACAAAACCACGTAGATCGCAATAAGCCCAATCGGAGCTGCTGCGAGCAAGTTTACGCCACGGAACTGTTCCAGTACGAGCATATACGTCACATTGTTCAATAACGCGACAACGATCGGTACGGCCGCAAGCGACAATATCGAGGTTTTGACCAGCAACACGATCGAATGGGTCACTCTTCTGCCAGGACTCATGTCCGGAATGCTCTTCTGCGTTTCATTGACTTTCCGAATGGCCAATATGACGGCAACCGTTGGAGCGCTGATCGCGGCAAATAAAGCCAAGGCCTGTTCAAGCAAATTCGGCTTCAGAACATACAATCCCGCGCTGCCCACAAGGCCGATCAGGAAGGCTGCAATCGTCAAAAACGGAATGTAATAGGAAATCATGAGCGAAATCAGCGCGATGGCTCCTACGACCGCCCCAAGCTTGAAGTAACGCTGCAAGGACGAGTCAGTTACCTTAAACGGCTCTGCAGGACCCATGGTAAATCCATTGTCCTCGATCTGCTTGATAGCTTGGCCTGATCCCGTCAAACTGTCAATCAGATTGTCGAGCGGATGAGTAACGGTAGCCTTGGTCATATCCCGGCTCGGCTCTGCATTCAAATAGAACATCCGGATGTTACGGTCTTTGGATGCCAGAGCAAAGCGGTCCCCGATAACCTCGGGCTCCAGATTAGCATCCCGCTCGCTTAAGGAATAAATACGGGTTACGTTGTAATCCGTTAAATAGGCAAGTTTCGTAAAGCCTTTTTGCGGACGCTTGATATTCTCAATCGCAACGAGGCCGATCCCATGTTCGTTCAACAGCTGGCCAAAGGAATCCAGGCTTTTCATGTCGGCTTGATCATTGAAACCTCTGGCTGAATCCCCTTCGAACAGAATGCGTTTCACGCCGTTATCCGCGAAGTACGCCATCAACTTCTCCATATAAGCCTGGTCATACGGAAGACTGTCCGACAGACGCGGCACAATGTTAAAGCCCTTCTCCCTCAGCATGCTGATCGTAATCGGGTCTGGAGACAACGGTTTGATGACCGCATTGGAACGCGGGGTTTCCAGCACCAATCCGTCCACTGCGCGATCGAACTGCCATGATCTTACCGGAATCCCCAGTCTCGTGAACGTGTCTTGAATGATAGGTTTAATTAAAGCTGCGCTTTCCTCGTTCAGGAATGCAACATACGTAAAATTCTCGTTCGGGGAGACCGTCGTACCTGTCAGATCGGCGACCTGCTGCCCGTCATATACCGATATCCGCCGCGATTTCGCCAGCTCGTCCAGCGTGCTTTCATAAAGCGCCATACTGATCACGCCGGCCTCTTTCAGGCGATCCAGCTGCTCGGATATAAAATCCTGCGGCTTGGATTGATACACCGCGACATCCAACAAATCCCGATAATCAAACACCAACTCAACGTTCTTTGATGTTGATTCTGTTTGCAGTCGGTCATAACCTACAGGCAGGGCCGCTGCAACGCCAAGAACAACCAGAATCCACAGCCACTTGCGGGCTGCCGTGTTCCAGCGTTTCCATTTCTGAACCACGAAAGTACCTCCTCATCGAACCTGCGGGAATTTACGATGGAGGGCAACAGCTACATTGATGCCTTGCAGCAACCATCGTAAATCCCCTTCGTTCTCTTCTCTCATTAAAATATATCTATGGTTAAGCGTCTACCCGGGCCATGACTTGATCCGAGAGCGATTGAATTTTGGCCTTCGCATCGGCGAGAGATTCGCCGCGCACGGCAAAATATACTTTGATCTTCGGCTCGGTGCCCGAAGGTCTCAGGCAGAACCATGAACCGTCTTCCAGCAAATATTTTAACACGTTTTCCTTCGGTAATCCGTCCAGGCCTTCTGCGTAGTCAAGGACCTGCTTAACCGATACACCTCCGACCTTCTGGGGCGGATTGTCGCGCCAATCGGACATCTTGGCTTGAATCTGGGCAACGCCATCCTTGCCTTTGAGCGTCCGGGATTCCAGCGTCTCGAGAAAGTAACCGAACTGCTCGTAAAGCTCCTGCAGCACATCGTACAGCGTCTTGCCTTGTCCTTTATAGTAGGCGGCGGCTTCGCATATCAGCATCGAGGCCAGCACGGCATCCTTATCGCGCGCATAGTTGCCTGCCAAATAGCCGTAACTCTCCTCATAGCCGAACAGATACGTATGGCTGCCGGACTCCTCGAACTGGGTCATTTTCTCGCCAATGTACTTAAATCCCGTCAATGTATTCAACACGGCGGCACCATAATGCTCGGCAATCGCCGCTCCCATCTCGCTCGTAACGATGGTCTTGATAACGGCACCGTTATGAGGCAGCTTGCCCGCTTCCTTCAATTGACCGAGCAAATAGTGGATCATAATCGCGCCCGATTGATTGCCTGTCAGCACGACGTATTCGCCCTGAGCGTTCTTCACGACGGCCCCCATGCGGTCTGCGTCCGGATCCGTTCCGATCAAAATGTCGGCTCCCGCTTCCTCGCCAAGCTTCATCGCAAGCGTAAACGCTTCCCGTTCCTCCGGATTCGGAGATTTCACCGTGGAGAAATTACCGTCCGGCTGGGCTTGTTCAGGAACGACATGAATATGCTTAAAGCCGATGTTCCGAAGCACCCGCTCGACCGGGGCTTGCCCTGTTCCATGCAGCGGCGTGAATACGATTTTGAAATCCTCGCCCAGCTTGGACGCGATAAGCTCCCGATTCACGCTGACATTGGTCACCGTATCCACAAAAGCCTGATCTTCCGCTTCGCCCAGCCAAACCAGCAGACCCTGAGCCTCGGCATCCGCCTGCGACAGCCTTTTCACGGCGGAGAAAGAATCCACCTCCTGAATCCGGGCAATCACGTTCTCCGCTTCATCCGGCACCAGCTGGCCGCCTTCACGGTTGTACACCTTATAGCCGTTATACTCCGGCGGATTATGGCTTGCCGTGATGACAATCCCGCCGGTAGCGCCCAAGTGACGCACGCTGAATGACAATTGCGGCGTAGAACGAAGGGAAGGGTACAGCTTGGCTACAATCCCGTTGCCGGCCAGAACCAAAGCAGCCTCCAACGCAAACTCCGGCGAGAAATGCCGGGAATCATGCGCAATGACAACGGAAGGCTTGCCTTCCGCATCACCGTGAGCCTCCAGAATATACTGCGCAAAGCCTTGCGTTGCGCGACCAACCGTATATTTATTCATCCGGTTGCTGCCTGCACCAATGACGCCGCGCAGACCGCCCGTTCCAAATTCCAGATCACGATAAAACCGCTCCTCCAGCTCTTTGGCATCGTGCTCGAGTGAACGCAGCTCCTGTTTCGTCTCCTCATCTACATAAGGATCATTCAACCAGCGCTGTACCGTATCGATTGTTCTCTGACTCATCTCTGACATGAAAAAAAGTCTCCCTTCCTCATCCAAACAAGAATAGTCTGAAAATTACTCCTTGTCCGCGAGAGCAAACATAATTTCTCCCTCGGCCACCACGCGTCCATCCACCGTTGCAGTCGCTTTCCCTTTGCCGATCATGCCCTTCAGGCGAATAATCTCGACTTCCAGGCGCAGCGTATCTCCCGGCACCACTTGTCCACGGAAACGGAAACCGTCAATGCCCGCCAAAAAGCCGAGCTTGCCCCGATTGCTCTCTACGTTGAGAATCGCCACAGCGCCGACTTGCGCCAAAGCTTCTACAATCAGGACTCCCGGCATAACGGCATATTCAGGGAAATGCCCGACAAAAAACGGTTCGTTGATCGTTACGTTCTTGATACCGACCGCCCGTTTGCCATCCTCGATCTCCACGATCTTATCGACGAGCAAAAACGGGGGACGATGCGGAATAATCTCTTGGATCTGTTTGATGTTCAACATAGTATTAAATCCTCCTTATGTACGTACCCGCCAAGCATAGCGTTTGAAAAGGGGAGTTCGTTCCAGTTGCGCCGCTATGCCGCTCTCTCAAGCAGCGGAAGGTATTGCCGATGCTTTAATCAAGTTTCATCTTCGAGGTTCTTTAACGAATTTCGGATCATTTGCATAAAAAGAAGGAGTTGCGGAAAAAATGATGGATATCCTTCACCGCTGCAGAAGTGAAGGTTTCAGATAAGGGGCTTTCTCCTTCGGACATTCCGTGTACGAGGAGAGGGCCCTTTTACAAGTTTTTTGGGGTCCCCGCAAAGTATTTGGAATAAGCATCGCAGCATAGGCTCCACTTTGTGGGGTTATTTTATATACATCCGTCCATTGTCATGAAATGACAAAGTTAATACGCAAGTCCCATCCCATTATACCGTTTAACCCTAAAAAAAGAAAACTCCCTTACAGGGAGTTTGGCATCTTATCAACGACGTTGTATGTCACCCCGACCTTCGTCACGGTGCGAAAATCAAATCAAAAACATGCTTCCATGTGCCCCATTCAAACACTTCACCAAGCTCCTGATCCCCCAGGACAACATATCCGAAGACCATGCCCCCGAATAATGCCAGTACGAGCAATACAGGAATCATGATACGGACGGCGATTTTCCATCCGGATGTCTTGGAGCGTTTTTTGGCGTTTGATTCACTCATGATGCCCACCTACCCTCGCATTGTGTTGGCAAGGTTCATCATGGTATCGCTGGAACTAAGCGCGCGTGCCGTCAGCTGGTAGGCCCGCTGAACTTCCATCATCTTGGTCAATTCATCGGTCAGGTTCACGTTGGATTGCTCCACAAATCCGGACAGCACCTTGGATTTAGAAGGCTCGCCCGGAGCAGGCGGCGTCGTATCGAATACGTCGCCTTCCGCTAAACCGTTCCCTAAGACAAACAGGTTATCCCCTACAGCAACCAGTCCCTCCGGACGCTCAAGCTCAACCAGCTTCAAGGTGGCATAAGGAGCCGTACGGCCGCCCGTTGGGGTCTCCACGATAATCTGACCTCTCTCATTGATGGCAACTTTCCCTTTGGCCGGAAGAGAGATCGGATTATCGTTCACGTCAAGCACAGGATAGCCTTGTGAATTGACCAGCAGCAGGTTGTTCGGATTACGGGCGTCCGGGGATACATCGAATCCGCCTTCGCGGGTATACCCGATCGCGCCGTCTCCCTGAACCGCAAACATGGCTTGCCCGTCAATCATCAGATCGAGCGGGTTGCCGGTTTCCTTCATGGCGCCCTGCTCCATGTTTGGCACAACGGAAGATAATCTCATGCCGTACCCGAGTGTATAGCCAAGCGGCGTCGCACGGCCCGTCCGGTCGAAATCCTTGTGATGGCCCTGAACCTGTGTCAGCACATCCTCGAAGGATGCCTCCTTTTTCTTATAACCAGCCGTGTTGACGTTTGCCATATTGTCCGCAATGACATCCAATCGCTGCTGGAGGGCATTCATCGACACCATGGCGCTAATCATCGAGTTGTTCATTACTTACCTCCCGTGGGCTCACATTATTCCGGCAGCAGTGTGCTGCCTACCTGCTTACAGACGTTAGCTTAGACGCGGCCAATCTCATTGACCGCCTTCTCCAGCGTTCTGTCGTAATATTGAACGATTTTCTGATTCGTTTCATACGCGCGCAGCGCAGCGGTCAATTCCACCATCGACTGCGTTGGATCCACGTTGGACCCTTCGATGAATCCCTGTCGGACCACTCCGTTATCGGCCGGAGTCATAAAACGCACTTCACCGTCCGGATCAGCCATGCGGAACACGCCATGCCCTTCTCGAATCAGTCCATGAGGCTGGCTCACGATGCTGACGCCGAGAATGATGCCCGTCCCTCTGCCAGCGGCGTCCATGATTTCTCCTTGCTCATTCACTGTAAAGTCACTCGCCGGACCTGTCAATACAATCGGTCTGTTATTGTTATCCAGAACCTGATAACCGCTCTCGCTCAACAGGTTGCCTTCGGGGCTGACCCGGAAGCTGCCGTTGCGGGTGTACCGGACATCTCCATTCTCGTTCTGAACCGTGAAAAATCCTTCCGGCCGGTAAATCACCTCGCCGTTCTCGTCCACATATCTGCCCGAAGCATCAAACGGATAAGCCTGGCCCGTTGCCGGATTCTGTACCGTGAACGAGGATACCAACGCAAAGTCCGTTGTCTTGTTCGTTTCCCGAAGCGCGCCTTCCGTATAGAGCGAAATGCTCTCCTCCGCGTATACGCCCGTGTTGAACTTGCCGAGCTTCCGTCCCGCATTCGACGACTCGTTGCCGCCGATCATCGAGACCAGCACTTCAGGAAACGAGCGCTGTACGCTGTTCGTTGCCTTATAGCCTGTCGTGTTAACGTTGGCGATGTTCTGCGTCACCGTATTATGTCGCTGCTCCTGGGTCATCATCCCTGAAGCCGCTGTATATAGACCTCTTAACAATGAAGGCACTCCCCTTCCAAAATAGATCCGTGAATGGCCGCTTCGCTGCTGTTTTAGCATGACCATTGTTATACTGCAGACTTATGTAGCTGCATCGTATGGATACAGATTTAAAATCAAATATCACGTTCCTATCATCTATATCGGAAGGTTAGAACTTTTTCTTAACGACCTTGTCCAAATTATCCAGCATAATTCCCGTTCCCTTAACCACACAGTGCATCGGATCTTCAGCGACAAGCACCGGCACCCGAAGCTCGTCCGTCAACAGCTCGTCCAATCCGTGAAGCAGCGCGCCGCCGCCCGTTAGGATAACGCCGCGATCGATGATGTCCGCCGACAGCTCAGGCGGAGTGCGCTCCAATACGGATTTGGCTGCGAGTACGATCGATGACACGGGATCCCACAGGGCTTCCTGCACTTCCTCTGACGACACCGTGACGGTAAACGGCAATCCCGACACCATATCGCGTCCGCGAATGTCCATCTCAGCTTGTCTGCCGCCCGGACGAACCGTTCCGATCGCCATCTTCAAATCTTCTGCCGTCCGTTCCCCGATCAGCAATTTATATTTATGCTTCACGTACTTCGTGATCGCCTCGTCGAACTTGTCCCCTGCCATTTTAATCGAAGAAGCGGTAACCACATCGCCCATGGACAGGACGGCCACATCCGTGGTGCCGCCCCCGATGTCCACAACCATGTTACCGCTCGGTTGGAAAATATCCATACCTGCGCCAATTGCCGCCGCCTTCGGTTCTTCTTCCAGGAACACATCCCTTGCGCCGCTGCGCTCAGCCGCTTCCCGGATCGCTTTCTGCTCCACCGAAGTAATGTTCGTCGGTGCACAGATCAGGATTCGAGGCCGGCTGTGCCAACTGCGCGCGCCCACGCGATCAATAAAGTACTTCAGCATCGCTTCCGTAATTTCGAAGTCGGCGATGACCCCGTCCCTCAGCGGGCGGATCGCCGTAATGTTGCCGGGAGTACGCCCGACCATGCGCCGTGCTTCCTCACCGACGGCAAGGACTCGTTTGGTGTCGGTCTCAATAGTGACAACGGAAGGTTCGTCTAACACTACCCCCTTCCCCTTTACGTGAATGAGCACGTTCGCCGTTCCGAGATCGATTCCAATATCCTTGCTCAACATCATGAAAAGCCCCCAAAGTGTTATTTTATGGTAAAAGAGTCTGTTCGCTGTACCGTCCCACCCTTCGACATAATCTAGCAATCGATGATGATCTTCGGCAAAACAGGTCCCATATTTCGATCCTATACCAGCTTTTAACATATCATACTTTAGGGGAGGGATTCAACGCCAATCTAGCGACCAAAGCCCTAAAAAATCAGGATTTTGCCGTGGCCACCGGTTCACGGTTGCTGCCGGTTTTTTTGTACTTGATCTTGGTAGCTTCTCCGCCTCTCAGATGGCGGATGGATTTGTGGTATTCGAGAATGTGCTTTACCTGATCCGCCAGGTCCGGGTTGATCTCCGGCAGACGTTCGGTTAAGTCCTTATGCACCGTGCTCTTCGACACGCCAAATTCTTTGGCTATAGTTCGAACCGTATGCCTCGTTTCCACGATACAGCGTCCGATCTTAATGGTCCGCTCTTTGATGTAATCGTGCACGCTCCCGCCTCCCTACTGTGTGGATAGTTTGGTACATTATATGAGGGGCCTGACGGGATATTCGCGGTTTCAAGTGCTGACAAGCTTACTTGGACCCATTTATTTTCTGGACATGCCGGTCGCGGACAAGCTGAAAAACTCCACAAAACAAGGCGCGGCAAGGGTTGGACTTGCCATCCGAACCCGCAGCAAAAAAAAGACAGGATCCCAAGATCCTGCCTCTTCAAGTGCGCGGTGGGCGCATATGACGAAGAAATGAAATTATTTTTGCGGAAGCACGCTCACAGGGTTGACCAGTTTCCCGCCCTCATACACTTCAAAGTGCACGTGGTTGCCGAGATCCTTCTCAAGCTCGCTGCGTCCGGCCGTCGCGATGGAATCGCCCTGCTTCACTTCAGCGCCTTCCTTCACTTTCACTTCGTTCAAGCTTTGGTACACGGTTTTCGTATCGCCGGAGGTAATCTCCACGACGTTGCCGTTGACCGGATGATTCTCGACCCGGGTCACTTTACCCGTAAGCGCGGCTCTGACTTCGAACATCGTGTCATCGGCGGCAGCCAAGTCGATTCCCAGATTCGGCGTGAAGGTGTCGTTATATTGCACCATCGCCTCTTGATGGGTCTCCGGGTTCGTCTCGTCAAAGTAAGGTTTGACGATGCTCACCGCCACGTCGTCTGCTACCGGCCAGATCATCGCTTGCGCATTAGCGGTCACTTCTACAGCTTCTCCGTCATTGCCTTCGGTTGCAGCAGGCTTCTCCGAGCCTTGAACCGATTCCGATACGGTTGTTGCTTCCTCTTGTGGGTTCAGCGTCTTTTGGCTGGCGTCCTGGTAGACCCACACGAGGGTTAGTATAATTGCCGCTGCTGCTAAGTATGCTGCCGGGAACACCCACCGTTTGGATAATGCTTTCTTCCACGAAGATGACGTTACCGCCGAATCTCCTTGCACAGTTTTAGGAGTTTCTTCGTGGGGTTTACTATTTTTGTTCTGTTCATTCATTTGCAATCACCTCAGTAACCATTGTTACCGGGGCCAACTCTTTTATACGTTATCTCACTATTATTTTTTTGAGAGGTTGTTCCAAAAGTCGTCATTTGATCACGGAGTGAATCAAGGGGCAACTCGGCATCGAATCTTGAATTCAGCCGGTCCTTCCAATGCTCACGTACCCAAAACGTACGCTCCGCTTCTCAGTCCCTGGCTTTATTCAACCTTCTGGGTGTTGTAAAGCCGATTTTTTGAACTTGTATTTAAAGAGAGAAGATTTGAAGTTTTGTCAAAAGAAATATTCGTATAATAGTGCTCCAGGATCGCTTTCGCTTCATATCCCTCGCGGGCCATGCCCTCTGCTCCGTATTGGCTCATGCCGACTCCGTGGCCGTTGCCGTAGGTCGTAATCTCAATCTCTCCGTCTTTCATATGAAGGGTGAATTGGCTGGACCGGAGCCCCAGCTTCTCTCTCACCTCGCGACCGGTGAACTTTTTGCCGCCGACCCGTACGCTCTCAATGCGATGGCCTTGCGTATACGAGAGCACTTTCAAAAAAGAAGAACCCCCTTCCCCGCCTGCCGATACCGGTACGGCTCCATCCGCCAGTCCAAGCTTCCCGATAAACTCCGATCTTGGCATCGTGACCGTTGTCTTGTATTTGGGCGAAATCTTTTTATCCCATGGACTCTCCACGCTGCGCAGGTAGGGAATCTCGTTCTTCCAATAATCCTCTGAATTTTCGGTATACCCGTTGCTGGTGGAGAAAAAAGAAGCCGTAATCGGCTTACCTTCATACGTCATCACCACACCCGCCGTTTCCTTAACGGCCTGCCGCAGCTTCGCCAGCTCGGCTTCCTTCCCCAGCCGACGCCATTCCTTCGTCAGCTCGTCTCGGGCGATATAAGCCTGGTGACTGACCGTGTCGGTCACCAGGGCCTTGCCGTCCGGCACGCCGCTGTGGTCGCCGGATGCCAGCCGCTGCACGATATAGGTTCGTGCCGCGATGGCCTGGGCCTTGAGCGCCTCCAGCTGGAACTCGGCCGGCATCTCGGCGGCCAGGACGCCGACGAGGTATTGTTCCAGCGGCAGCTCCTCCACGGTATCCGTCTTGGTTACATAAACGGATACCGTGGGCTCTTCCGCCGCCTGCGGCTCGGCGGCAGGCAGCGGGGCCGGCCCGGGCGGCAGCGGCTCTGGTGCGTTGTTGCCGGGGGCAACCACCAGCAGAGGCAGCGCCAGCGCCAAGGCCAGCAGCCCGGCCACCGCCCAGACGGCGGGATGCACCCGCACCCGCCGCTTCCCGGCCGGGCGCCGCGCGGCAAAGCCGCGGCGCCCCCAGCGCGCAGGCCGCACACGGAACGTGCGGCCGCCGCGCGGCACGCGGCCCGGTGCCGCTTGCGCGAAGCGCTGCGGCTCGGCCGCGGAGTGCGGGCCCTGCGGCATGGCCGCCGGCCCGCCGGGGGCTGGCGCGGCGCCATGCGCAGCCGCGCCGGCAGGGCGTTCGGGCGGCGGCGTCTGTGCCGCCCGCGTGCCTTGGCCGGACTCGCCGAAGGCGTCCGGCCTGCTCCCCGGGCCGCGGTGCCCGCGCGGCCCTTCCTGCATATCCTCTGTATCCGGTATCGAACGTCGGCTTTGTTCTTCTGTCAGCCCGCCTTTCTTCTTAAGCCCCTCAGGAAATTTCCACTTTAACACGGGAGCCGCCGATCCTTCGGATGGCACCTGATAAAGCTCAGCACTTCCTTCTTTCCGTACGTCTTTTGAATCGACCGCTCGTTTGTTCCCTCCGGTGCTCACATTCACCCGAACCTTCGAATCTTTCATTGCGTTTCCCTCCTGTGCCTTTTCCCTGGTATAGGCTCTCGTTCGTGCTCCATCGCGCTCTACTTATACTTATGAGATACGGGCATTTGATAGAACTATTCTAAGAGAACGGGAAAAGTCATATGGATGAAGAAACGCTGAGGCTGACTGCAAGCAAGCTAGCAAAGAGTCTCCTATTCATCCGGAATCCCAACATAAGAGAGGAGGGATAGCTGCCATGATGATGGCATACCAAAGAAAGAAGAGACCTTGCCTCCATCGGCAAAGCCCCTTCTATGACTTAATGCATCATCTATTCTGAATGAACAGATCCAGCCTCCCGGTTATACCCAGGTTGGCTGCACTTTAAAATGTTTGGCATCCTCTGCTTCAGTTGCCACTTTCTTCGAAACCTTCTCCGTGCTCGGCTCCTCCGTCGAAATACGCCAAATATCCGCGCCAAGTCCGGACAGTTTCTCCGCCAAATGAACATAACCCCGATCAATATGCTGAACGCCGCCAACTTCGGTAGTCCCCTCAGAGACAAGACCGGCTAAAATCAAGGCAGCCCCTGCTCGCAGATCCGTTGCCGTTACTTTGGCTCCTTTCAGCTTCGCGCCGCCGGTCACGATGGCAGAACGTCCTTCCACCTTGATCTCCGCATTCATCAACTGGAATTCGTCCACGTGCATAAAGCGGTTCTCAAATACGGTTTCGGTCACGACACTTGTACCTTCCGACACCAGCAAGAGCGCCATCATCTGGGATTGCATGTCGGTTGGGAATCCAGGGTAAGGCAAGGTTTTCACATCCACCGACTTTAATGGCTTGTCAGCGATAACGCGAATCCCGTTCTCGTCCGGCTCGACGGTGATCCCCATCTCCTCCATCTTGGAGATGACAGGGCCGAGATGATCGGCAATGGCGCCTTCCACGTATACGTCCCCGCCGGTAATCGCAGCAGCAGCCATGAAGGTGCCTGCTTCGATCCGGTCAGGAATCACGTTATGCTTCACGCCATGCATTTTCTCAACGCCTTCGATGCGGATCACGCCCGTTCCCGCACCGCGAACTTTGGCTCCCATCGCATTCAGGTAATTCGCTAAATCGACAATTTCCGGCTCTTTCGCCGCATTTTCGATAACCGTAGTCCCTTCAGCCAATGTGGCAGCCATCATAATATTTTCAGTAGCACCTACGCTGGCAACGTCCAAATAGACCTTTGCCCCGCGCAATCTGCCATTGCTCTTAGCTTCAATATATCCTTGTCCGAGGCTGATCTCCGCCCCGAGAGCTTCAAATCCTTTTAGATGCTGATCGATGGGTCTTGTGCCGATAGCACATCCCCCGGGAAGCGAAATCCGGGTTCGTCCACAACGTGCCAATAAAGGTCCCATGACCAGAAAAGACGCCCGCATCTTCCGCACCCATTCATAAGGCGCTTCACATGTCGTTATGTGCTCTGCATTCACACGTATCACTTCATCCTGATATGTAATGCCCGCACCAAGCGACTCCAATACTTTGCTGATAGTAATTACATCGTCAAGAGGAGGTGCGTCAATAATAACACTTTCCCCAACTTCCCCTAGTAGAGAGGCAGCGATGATCGGAAGAACTGAATTTTTTGCTCCGCTGACTTTGACGCTTCCGGTCAGTCTTTTGCCACCGCGGACGATAAATTTGCTCATCATGGTTTCCCTCCGCGTCCATAATTTTCCTGATTGCGTGTGTTAGTAATTAGGTGTTGCTAATTCCCTAACTTTCATCTTAACACTAGTGTTTTCCGCTAAACAAGCGATTTTTGAACTATTTATGACATCTGATACGGTGTCTACATCAGGAATTGAACCATCCATGATGCCACCTTATGAAGCATCTGTTATCCGCAGTATGGACCTACGAAAGGTACCATGACCGACCAGCACTTGTCAATGCGCAACAATTACCGGGTGAACATTATAGTCCGGAAGTCATAGCGTCCGCCCGATCCGTTTCTTGATTTAAGTGTTAACATAATAAAATACGTTTATTCGACATCTTCTTCCGAAGCAACCTAACAGAGATATAACCATTCATACCGCAATTAAAACAGACACGTAAAAGATTGCTGAACACATAACCATCCTACAACCGATGTCTGTAAAACAAGCTGCTCCAACACGCGTTATGTACCACGCCCTTCTTACGCGTTTAAAACATATATCGGATCATTTGACTCCATGTAATATAGTCAATTAGGAATTCAGCAACGAATCGTCCAAGCACCACCGCCAGCAGCAAATGCAGCAGCTTTCCCTGCGGCCCTTTCGGATGACGGACAACCAAATCCAGCTTTACTTGTTGTAATGCCCACCAAGCCAGTGCGATACAGACCAGTGAAACAACAATCGATATCAATCCGTTAACACCGACGGCACCGATTGAATTAGATACATCCTGACTCATACTCCCTCCTCCTTCGTGAATTTGTCAGCCCTATTCAGGACCGACTCTTCTATAATACTTGGCTGGAGGCTAAGAATCCAGCACTTTCTATACGACATTTCCTCGGAAATAATAAAATTTATCGACATTGCCCAAAAACGATCAGGAACACGCTATTAGCTGAAGTCCAAAATACTGTTCTTATCGCAATCATAAACCAATGAAACATCAGGAATGGATATAGTTTCATACCCCATGCTCCTATTTATACTTATTATTTTACAAAAAATTACTGGACCCTAACTTAGCGACCGATAAAAGCTCATAGCATCGTCAATTCTTGGGATGACCTTTCTCTCTTAGATGCTATATGCTGTGCGACGACTCTATGAAAGTAATGGTTAGAATACTTAAAATAACCGTACATTCATAGAGTCGCAGGCCATCGAGAGCCTCATATGACGCCATTAGAGAGCTGCTTTAACGAACTAACCCTACTATTCTGTCTATAAATGAAACGAAATAACAACCATAAATCAATGCTGTTTCAAGAAAACAGCCCGCGTTTTTCCAGTTTATCGAAATTTCTTGCGATTCACAGCAACAGGATTCAGCTTCTCTGAAATCCTATCCATGCTGTAAACAAAAAACAGCTTGGCTGCAATCTGCAGCCAAGCTGTTTTGGTTCAACAATTAGTTCCGCGTCACTTTAATCCGGTTCATCGCTCTTTGCAGAGCCAATTCCGCGCGACGATGGTCAACTTCATCTTGTCTTCCCTTCACATTCAGGCGAGTCTCTGCTCTTTCCTTCGCGGCTTCCGCACGCTCCAGATCGATTTCTCCCGCTCTCTCTGCGCTTTCCGCCAGGATGACAATCTTATCTTTGCGGACTTCGACGAAACCGCCCTGTACCGCAAACGGGGTTCTCTCGTTGCCGATCTTCACAAAGACTGGCGCTATTTGAAGCGGCGTAACGAAGGAAATATGACCAGGCAAAATGCCCAGCTCTCCCTCGACGCCACGCACCGTAACACTGTTCACCTGCTCCGAGTAAACCAAGCGGTCCGGCGTTACGATTTCCAACAAAATGGTGCTCACTTCCATCCCTCCTCACCGTTTTCCGCAGAAAACTCGCGCAGCAGACCTCACAGTCCCACTGTGAGCACGGTTTCGGTCTGCTGATCACGGAGCGTCAGCTTACAATGTTTTTGCTTTTTCAACTGCCTCTTCAATCGTACCTACGAACAGGAAAGCGGCTTCCGGAAGGTGGTCGTGCTTGCCTTCCAAGATCTCTTTAAAGCTGCGTACGGTTTCTTTAACCGGCACATATTTACCAGGAATGCCGTTGAACTGCTCGGCAACGTGGAAAGCCTGGGAAAGGAAACGCTGAACACGACGAGCACGTCCAACGATCGCTTTATCTTCCTCGCTCAGCTCATCCATACCGAGAATTGCAATGATATCTTGAAGCTCGTTGTAGCGAGCCAAAATTTTCTTAACGCCTTGAGCTACATTGTAATGCTCTTCACCAACGATTTCTGGAGCCAAGATACGGGAGCTGGATGCCAGCGGATCCACCGCAGGATAGATACCCATCTCGGAAATTTTACGCTCCAGGTTCGTCGTTGCATCCAAGTGAGCAAACGTCGTAGCAGGAGCCGGATCCGTATAGTCATCCGCCGGTACATAGATAGCCTGGATGGATGTTACAGAACCTTTTTTCGTGGAGGTGATCCGCTCTTGCAAGCGTCCCATTTCGGATGCCAGCGTTGGCTGGTAACCTACCGCGGAAGGCATACGTCCCAGGAGGGCGGATACTTCGGAACCCGCTTGAGTAAAGCGGAAGATGTTATCGATAAAGAGAAGCACGTCTTTACCTTCTTGGTCACGGAAATATTCCGCCATCGTCAAACCGGTCAACGCTACGCGAAGACGGGCACCCGGAGGCTCGTTCATCTGACCGAATACCATCGCGGTTTTGTTGATAACGCCGGAATCGCTCATCTCGTGGTAAAGGTCATTACCTTCACGGGTACGCTCACCTACGCCGGCGAATACGGAAATACCGCCGTGTTCTTGAGCGATGTTGTTGATCAATTCCTGGATCGCAACGGTTTTACCTACGCCGGCACCGCCAAAGAGACCGATTTTACCGCCTTTTTGGTATGGAGCAAGCAAGTCGATAACTTTAATCCCCGTTTCAAGCATTTCTGCTTGCGTGGAGAGTTCATCGTATGCAGGAGCTTCACGGTGGATCGGGTTATTAACTTCGGACACTACGGCACCTGCATTATCGATCGGCTCACCCAATACGTTAAACACGCGTCCGAGTGTAGCGGAACCTACAGGAACCGTGATCGGTCTGCCCAAATCCACAGCTTCGATACCGCGAACGAGACCGTCCGTGGATGACATCGCGATACAACGAACCAGGTTATCACCCAAATGATTGGATACTTCCAAAGTCAAATCAACCGAGCGGCCGCCTTCCAACGTAGCTTCAATCTTGACAGCATTAAAAATCTCGGGAAGATGACCGCGCTCAAATTCAATGTCAACTACAGCACCTGTAATGCTGACAACGCGTCCTTTTTTCATTGATTCGTTTTCCCTCCTACCCGTTCACCTCTGGCGGTGAACGATGATCGTAAAAGCGGCTGTTCATCACATTGCCGCATATCCGTTAAATACTAAGTTAAGAATTCAAACTTGCATTATTGCTGAGCGTTGGCTCCGCCCACAATCTCGGAAATTTCCTGCGTGATGGCAGCCTGACGAGCACGGTTGTAAGTCAGGTTCAACTCGTTGATCAACTTGCTCGCATTCTTCGTTGCTGCTCCCATCGCCGTCATCTTCGCTCCAAGCTCACTTGCCTTCGCATTGAGCATTGCGCTGAAAATCAGCGTTTCCGCGTATTTCGGAAGCAGAACCTCCAGCACGCCTTCCGGAGACGGCTCATACTCATAACCAGTCAGGTTCTGCCCGCCGCCAATGTTCTCCATCGGCAAAAGTTTGGAGATTTCCTGAAGCTGAGTCAAGGCATTCACGAATTGGTTATAGCACAGGTATAACTCATCGATCTGACCCAGTTCGTATTGGTGAACCGCCGCGTTAGCGATGGTCTTAATATCCGCATAGGTCGGACTGTCGGATAAATCGGTGAGCTCCTCAACAACCGGAAGTCCACGACGGCGGAAATAATCCCGTCCTTTACGTCCGATCACAAACAGGCAATACTCGTCCTTGGACTGATGGCGTTCTGCGATAAAATTCGATACTTTACGCAAAATATTGGAGTTCGAAGCACCCGCAAGACCACGGTCTGAAGTGATCACCAGATAACCGGTTTTCTTCACTTCGCGCTTCTCCAGCATCGGATGGCTGATTCCCTTGGTTCCAGCAGCGATGCTGCCTACCACTTCTTTCAGCTTCTCGGAGTATGGAAGCGCGGAGGTCGCCTTCTCTTGAGCTCTTCTCAGCTTGGCAGCAGCAACCATTTCCATCGCCTTGGTGATCTGCCTTGTGTTCTGAACACTCTTGATCTGCCGCTTAATATCACGTAATCCTCTTGCCATGTTTTCACCACCTTAAAACTTTGGCGGAGCCAAAGTTACTTCGTAAGCAATTCGCGCTTTGGCTGGGGCCAAAATTACTTCGTACGGGTAGATTAAGCTTTGGCTAGGACCAAAGCCACATCTGTTGTAAAAACCACTTTGGTCACAGCCAAAGCTACATTCCATATGATGAAAGAGGATGCCGGGCTTACCCCGGCTCCCCTCCTATTACTTGCCTGAGGAGCTTAGACCGAAGCGGCAAAGCCCTTCTTAAATTGATCGATTGCCGCTTTCAACGCGTTTTCGTTGTCGGACGTCAAATCCTTCGTATCCGTAATGGATTGAAGAATTTCCGGTTTATTGCTTTCAATAAACGCGAGGAACTCGCTCTCGAAACGACGCACGTCAGCAACCTCGATATCATCGATATATCCTTTAACGGCTGCGTACAAGCTAACCACCTGTTGTTCAACGGACAGCGGCTGGTTTACGCCCTGTTTCAGGATTTCCATCAATCTTGCTCCACGGTTCAAACGAGCCAAGGTTGATTTGTCCAGATCGGATCCGAACTGGGAGAACGCCTGGAGCTCACGGTATTGCGCAAGATCCAGCTTCATGCCGCCCGCAACCTTTTTCATCGCCTTGATCTGCGCGGAACCACCGACACGGGATACCGAAATACCGACGTTAATCGCTGGGCGTTGTCCGGAGTAGAACAGCTCGGACTCCAGGAAGATCTGTCCATCCGTAATCGAAATTACGTTGGTTGGAATGTAAGCAGATACGTCAGAAGCCTGCGTTTCAATAAATGGCAGTGCGGTTAATGAACCACCACCAAGCTCATCGTTGAGCTTCGCTGCACGCTCCAGCAAACGGGAATGCAGGTAGAAAACGTCACCCGGATAAGCTTCCCGACCCGGAGGACGACGGAGGAGCAAGGACAATTCACGGTATGCTGCCGCCTGCTTCGACAAGTCATCATAGATGATGAGTGCATGCTCGCCTTTGTACATGAAGTACTCGCCCATTGCGCAGCCTGCGTATGGAGCGATGTACTGCAGCGGAGCCGGCTCGGAAGCCGAAGCCGTAACAACGATCGTGTACTCCAGTGCGCCATGACGGCGAAGAGTTTCAACAACCTGTGCTACAGTGGACTGCTTTTGCCCGATGGCTACATAAATACATTTAACGCCGCTGCCCTTTTGGTTCAGGATTGTATCGATGGCAACGGTGGTTTTACCTGTTTGGCGGTCACCGATGATCAGCTCGCGCTGACCTCGGCCGATAGGTACCATCGCGTCGATCGCTTTAATACCGGTTTGCATCGGCTCATGAACGGATTTACGGTCGATAACCCCTGGTGCACTGCTCTCAACCGGACGGAATGCACTCGCTTCGATCGGGCCTTTGCCGTCAAGCGGCTGACCCAGCGGATTCACGACGCGTCCAAGCAGAGCTTCGCCTACAGGAACCTCCATGATACGTCCTGTACGCTTTACCTGATCGCCTTCCTTGATTTCGGAGTAAGGTCCCAGGATAACGACACCGACATTGCTCTCCTCAAGGTTCAGCGCCAGACCGAACACGCCGTTTTGGAACTCCAAAAGTTCCCCGGACATCGCGTTCTCCAGGCCGTACACGCGAGCAATACCGTCACTTACTTGAATTACCGTACCTACTTCAGAGACAGTGATATCGGATTTATATTCTTCAATTTGACTTTTGATTAAAGTACTGATTTCTTCAGGTCTGATACTCAACGTTTTCACCCCTATCTACTATGCTCGTCTATTAAAAGACTTTTCGAGACGTTCCAGCTTCCCGGCAATGCTTCCGTCATACAGCTTGTCGCCAATGACAACTTTCAGGCCGCCGAGCAAACTTTCGTCCACAACATTGGTCACACGGATCTTCTGATGTGCTAACTGTCCGAATTCCGAAGCAACCTGTTCTTTTTCCTGATCGCTAAGCGGGTAGGTGGAGTACACAGTGGCGTCTGCCAATCCCAAGCTCGCACCTTGTATCTTCACATAACTGTTCAGCAGTTCTGCGAACATTTCTGCACGCCCTCTGTCGAGAAGCAATTCGATCGTGTTCAATACAGGCTGCGATACCTTCCCTGCCAACGCCTGGCTGATTACGTTCATCTTCACGGACTGGGGAACATTCGGCGTGGCGATGAATTTCTGGATGTCGGCATCGCCTTCAATGGCGTGCACGACAGCCCGCAATTCCTCTTCCACTTCCAGACCCTTCTGCTGCTGAGCCGCCACTTCGAACAGCGCCCGCGCATACCGCTTGGCTGCTACCGTATTTTGGCTCATGGTCTGCCTCCTACCTCTTTAAGGTATTGATCCACCAGTTCTTCTTGAGCTTGGTCATTCTTGACTTCACGTTCGATCAGCTTGGTCGCGATCTTCACGGAAACGCTGCCGATTTCGCTGCGAAGCTCTTCGACGGCTTTCTTCTTCTCATTCTCGATATCACGAACAGCCTCGGATTTCAGGCGAATTGCCTCTTCCTTAGCTTGTTCCATAATTTGCTCTGCTTGTTTGTTGCTAGTTTGTCTGGAACGCTCGATGATTTCGTGAGCATCTTGACGCGCTTGATCCAGTGCCTTCTTCTGCTCTTCTACATATGCAGTCGCCTGCTGGCGGGTCTGTGCCGCTTCGTTCATCTGGCTCATGACCAGCTCACGACGCTGCTCCATGATGCCGAACAATTTGCTGAACGCAAACTTTTGAAGCAAGAGGTAAAGAATAACAAACGCAATAATAGTGATTACCATATTTTCCCAAAGAATTGCCATTGAGGTCACTCCTTTCATCAACACGAAGTGCGGTGCCTAACAAAACGAAGGCGCGGATGGCATCGGCCCTCCCCGCCAAACCGTTGTATTGTTATTAAGAGAACATGATCAAGAACGCGATTACAGTAGCCGCCAAAGGAATAACCTCTACGATACCAACACCGATAAACATCGTTGTTTGCAATTGACCACGTGCTTCTGGTTGACGAGCGATAGACTCAACTGTTCTGCTTACGATCATACCGTTACCCAAACCTGCGCCAAGGGCGCCAAGACCTACTGCAATAGCTGCTGCCAAAAATTCCATTGTTAAATATCCTCCTTAAAATTGTTTCAAAATTGAAATTTGGTGAAACTATAGAAAATATCTCTTTCGAAAAACACCGCTGTAACGGCGGATTCGTCCGAGTTGATCAATGCTCTTCGTGAATCGTAGTTTGTGAGATGTATACCATTGTCAAAATCGTAAAGATAAACGCCTGCAATGCACCAATGAAGATACTGAAACCTTGCCATGCGGCCATGAACGGAATGCCCCAGAAGCCGGTTTTCAGAATCACCGTGATCAGTACCTCGCCGGCAAAAATGTTGGCGTAAAGCCGGATTGCCAGAGCGATAGGTTTTGCCAGGTTCTCAATGATATTGAGCGGCAGAAAGATCGGGAACGGTTCGATGTAATGCTTCAGGTAATGCTTGCGATTCAGCTTCAGACCCAGGTAGTTCATGAGCACGAATACAACGATCGCAAGACCGGCCGTAACGGAAATGTCCGCTGTTGGCGACTTCCACCACAATACGTGAGCATAGTGGCCATGTTCAAGTCCGAGTGTAGCCAGGATTGGCTGACCAAAGACTGTGAAGTTCTCCGGCAAGTCGGTGATAATTGAGAACGGCAAGCCCAGCAAGTTGGCTACAAAGATGAACAGGATCAGAGTAAGCCCCAACGATATGTAAGCTTTCCCTTTCTTCAGATCCATCGCACTCGCTACGACGCCTTGCACAAATTCCACTACCCATTCCATGAAGTTTTGCAGTTTGGAAGGGTTTTCGACAGATAGATTACGTACCGCCAGCCGGCATAATACGAACACCACCACACAGGTGACAAGAAGCATTATGACCGCTGAAAGGTCAATATTCAATCCGCCAAGTTTGATAATCGGTGAATCATGCATATAATTGTTTTCACCCCTTTCCAAGTTAGCGCTGATCAATGATTGTTTCTCAAACTGAACACAATGCTGACAGGAATGGTCAACAATTGGGGTATGAACAGACCGGCGATAGCACCGCCGAGGGATACCTGTTCGAGTTTAACGGCGAAGATCACAATCAGAAGCCCGATGCACAATCTCGTAATGAAGCCGAAGTTGTACTTTTTCGGTTTCGGATCGACAGCCAATTGCGCCAGCTGCTGCACTTTCATGGAGAGGAAGCGTACATTAAACAAGCCCGCCGCCATGCCCATGATCAACCCCATAATTATCGGGCGGAATACCGGATAGAGAGCCCATCCGAGAAACAAGGCAGACAATAAGAGTAACGATACTCTAAATACAGCGTTCACAATGGAAGTCAAATCATTCACGCCTGCGCCCCCAAAAACTTTTTAATGAGAAGAGCGATATTCAAAATCCCTACAAAGAGCCCCGAAAGCGTACCAATGGCAAGCCACACTCTGGGCCCGTCCAACTGATTCATGAGCCATCGCCCGGTAAAAAAACCGATGAGAATGTAAGCGGCAAGCAAACCGCCTGCCCCGCTAATGTATAGCGCTATCAACCAAGGGTTATCTTGACTTTTCGGATTTTTCATATGAACCTCTAATCCCAACTCATTTTACTGAATATAACAAGAGTTTGTCAATGAATCGATTTGATGGATTTCCCGTGTAAAATCGGCGTTTTGAGCAGTCTAAATTGCGCAAAACGCCGCGGTAACCGTACAGTTCAACTGTATGCTGTCCCCTTGCCAATCAGAATACGGTAAACTATGCCTTTGTGAACATTCTGTGAAATTCCTCGGGACGTTCTTTTCGAATGCCAAAATGGTGCAAAATCGCATTGACAATTCGCTGGGAAGCTTGTCCATCCCCGTAAGGATTAGCGGCTTTGCTCATCTTGTCATAGAGCTCCTGATCGGTCAGCAGAACCTTAATGCGTTCGTACACATTCTCTTCCTGGGTGCCTACCAGCTCCAGGGTGCCGGCTTCAATGCCCTCCGGACGTTCCGTCGTGTCCCGAAGCACCAGCGTCGGTACGCCGAAGGACGGAGCCTCCTCTTGCATGCCGCCCGAATCCGTAATGATGAAATGCGTACGGGTGTAGATATTGTTCATGTCCACGACATCCAGCGGTTCAATCAGTTTGATGCGCGGATGGTTCCCCAAAATGCGGTGAGCCGGCTCCTTGACGGCAGGGCTCGGATGCACAGGGTAGACGATGGCGATATCCTCGAACTCGTCGGCAATGCGCTTCACCGCTTCAAAAATCTGACGGTGCGGCTCCCCTTGGGATTCGCGGCGGTGCGCCGTCATCAGGATCAGGCGCTTGCCCTGTGCCCAATCCAGAACCGGGTGGGTATATCCTTCCCGCACCGTATACTGGAACACGTCTGTAGCGGTGTTGCCCGTCACGTAAATGCGGGATTCCGGCTTGTTCTCCTTGCGGAGATTCTCGGCAGACCAGTCCGTCGGCGCAAAGTGCAGATCGGCCAGCACGCCGGTCAGCTGGCGGTTCATTTCTTCAGGATAAGGATTCAGCTTGTTCCATGTGCGAAGACCCGCCTCTACATGGCCAACCTGAATCTGCTGCAGGAAGGCTGCATAGCTGGCCAGGAACGTTGTCAGCGTGTCGCCGTGCACCAGCACGATATCCGGCTTAGCCTCGCGCAGGACAGGCTCAAGCCCCTCCAGAACGCGAACGGTGATCTCGTTCAGCGTCTGACGGTCCTTCATCACGTCCAAGTCGTAGTCCGGAACAATCTTGAACACGTCAAGCACCTGATCCAGCATTTGCCGATGCTGCGCAGTTACACAAACCACCGATTCGATATGCTCCGGATGGCGCTGAAGTTCCAGAATAAGCGGCGCCATCTTGATCGCTTCGGGGCGGACCCCAAATATCGTCATCACTTTCACTTTTGACATGTTTGAAATTACCCCTCTTTGCATGCTTGTTTTTCAATTCAAGTCGTCGAATGGCTGGCACGGCTCTTATTTCGTGCCGTACAGCCGATCTCCTGCATCACCCAGGCCCGGTACGATGTAGCCATGGTCGTTGAGCCCTTCATCCAGAGCAGCAACGTAAATATCCACGTCCGGATGAACGTCATGCACGGCCTTCACGCCTTCCGGTGCAGCCACGAGATTCATCATCTTGATCTGGGTGCAGCCGCGCTTCTTCAGCACGTCGATCGCAGCGATGGCCGATCCGCCCGTCGCCAGCATCGGATCGATGACGATCAATTCCCGCTCCGTCACGTCGGTTGGAAGCTTCGTATAATATTCCACGGGCTGAAGCGTTTCCGGGTCGCGGAACAATCCGACATGCCCTACCTTGGCAGCGGGAAGCAGCTTGACCACGCCGTCCAACATGCCGAGACCCGCGCGCAGGATCGGCACGAGGCCGAGCATCCGGCCGGAAATGACTTTCCCTTGGGTTTCGGCTACCGGCGTCTGAACAGATATCGATTCAAGAGGAACCTCCCGCGTAATTTCATAAGCCATCAAAGTCGCGACTTCGTCTACCAATTCGCGAAAGTCTTTTGTGTTAGTCCGCATATCGCGTATAAATGTAAGTTTGTGTTGAATCAACGGGTGATCACAAATCACCAATTTTCCCATGTCTGGTCCCTCCGGTTTGAATGCAAATGTTATTTCAATATGGGCGTAAATACTTGTGAGCTCCATAAATCCTGTCTATTATATCATTCCCTCTAGTCAATTGACACCTGCACGAGTCATGTTTATTTCCGTGAGTTTTGACCTTATAACCGGATCTTTGTCAGCCCTGCACCTAGGTTTTCCATTTTCGCCTATATTGATCCTTACCGCGAAGCGACCCGACTGGGAGCATGCGAGCATAGCAATCTGGCCAGAATGTGACAGCTCCTAAAAGAGGACCCCACCTTCAGGCGGGATCCTCTTATCATAGGCTTCTTATGCCGACGAAACTGTGATTAATATTTCATTTCAGGATATAGCGGATATTGATCCGTCAGCTCAGCCACCAAACGGCCCGCTTTTTCCAGCGTTGCCTCGTCTTTAGGCTGCTTCAAGGTCATGGCAATAATCTTCGCGATTTTCACCATCGCCTGCTCATCCATGCCGCGGGAAGTGACCGCCGGCGTACCGATACGGATACCGCTCGTGACGAACGGGCTCGTCGGATCGAACGGGATGGCGTTCTTGTTGACGGTAATTCCGATGGAATCCAGCACCTTCTCTGCGTCTTTGCCGGTGATGTCCAGATTGCGGGTATCGACCAGCATCAGATGGTTATCGGTTCCGCCGGAAACGATGTTCAGGCCTTCCTCGATCAGGGTGTCAGCCAGCACTTTTGCGTTCTTCACGACGTTCTCTGCGTACGTCTTGAAGGACGGATCCAATGCTTCGCCAAGCGCCACGGCCTTGGAAGCAATGACATGCATGAGCGGTCCGCCCTGGGAGCCCGGGAATACCGCTTTGTCGATCGCCTGTGCCCAAGCTTTCTTACACAGAATCATGCCGCCGCGAGGTCCGCGAAGGGTCTTGTGCGTCGTGGTGGTTACGAAATGGGCATGCGGAACCGGATTCGGGTGAAGACCCGCGGCAACGAGACCGGCAATATGAGCCATATCGACCATGAACAATGCGCCTACATCGTTCGCGATGGCAGCAAGCTTCTCGAAATCAATGATGCGAGGATATGCACTTGCACCCGCCACGATCAGACGAGGACGGTGTTTGAAAGCCGCTTTGCGCACTTCGTCGTAATCGATAAGGAACGTGTCTTCCTGCACGCCGTACGCAACGAAATTGTACAGAAGGCCGGACGCGTTAACCGGGCTTCCGTGAGTCAAGTGGCCGCCGTGGGCCAGGTTCATGCCCAGCACGGTATCTCCTGGCTTGAGCGCAGCCAAATACACCGCCATGTTCGCTTGGGCGCCGGAGTGCGGCTGAACGTTGGCATGCTCGGCACCGAACAATTCCTTTGCGCGGTCACGGGCGATATCCTCCACGATATCCACTCGCTCACAGCCGCCGTAATAACGCTTGCCAGGGTAGCCTTCCGCATATTTATTCGTCAGCACCGTCCCCATGGCTTCCATAACCGCTTCGCTGACGATGTTCTCGGAGGCAATCAGCTCAATGTTGCTGCGTTGACGCTTCAGTTCCAAATCCATCGCTTCCAATACAGCCGGGTCATTCTTCCGCAAATGTTCCATCATGTTCATATCCTCCCATAATCAATCGTTATTTTCTCTTGCCAAGTCAAGACTACAAGTTTACCTAATGACTAAAGCGGGCTCTCATTCGAATCAATCGCACAGCGTGGAATCATCCCGCTGCTCAAGCCGGTACACGGCGCGTTCTCCGCCGATCAGCTTCGGCCGGGTGTAAGCCGCCGTTACGCGCGCATCGCCGATATAACGCTCGCTCGGCCTGAACGGAACCGCCACTCTTCGCAAATGCATGCCGATCAGCGTCTCGCCGATATCGACACCCGCATGGGCCTCAATGGATTCCGCAAGGCAGGGCTCCTTCATACTCCGATACGCCGCCGAGGCCATGGAGCCTCCCGCCCCCGGAAACGGTACAGCCGCCACTTCCGTCAGGCGCAGCTCTTCAAGCAGTCCCCGCTCCATGACTAGCGCCCGGTTCAAATGCTCACAGCATTGATAGGCTACAGCGAAGCCGAATTCCGCTTGAACCTCGGCAATGCCCTGAAGAAGCTGCTGCGCCGTTTCAAGAGCGCCGCCTGTACCGATCCGGCGTCCGACCACTTCACTGGTGCTGGCTCCGATGACCAGCACCTTGCCCGGTCCTAAGGCTGCCGCTTCGGCCAGCTCGCGGACGATCCGCGCCGTCTGTTCGCTCAAGGAAACCTTGGAGATATCCGTCATGTCACAGTCCTCCCGATGAATTTTTTCACAGAAGATGCTTCATTCCATACGCAATAACCGCAGCAGCTTACGCGTTGACCTAACGCGATTCGCTCTTCAGGTAACGCTCCTCGATGGCCTTGATCTTGTTCACGCGGCCGACATGGCGTTCGCCCTGGCTGAAATCCGTTGTCAGCCATGCACTGACGATCTCGGCAGCAAGCCCGGGGCCGACGACGCGCTCGCCCAGCGCAATCACGTTGCTGTCATTATGCTCACGCGTGGCTTTGGCCGAAAATACATCATGCGTCAGCGCGCAGCGGATGCCCGGCACCTTGTTGGCGGCAATGCTCATGCCGATTCCCGTTCCGCAGATCAGGATGCCCCGATCCGCTTCACCCGAGACCACCTTCTCGCACACCGGAAGCGCGTAATCGGGATAATCCACGGAATCGGAACAGCCGCAGCCAAGATCCTCCACCTCGTGTCCAAGGCCCCGAATGACCTCCACGATCTCCTCTTTCAGACGAATGCCGGCATGATCGGTACCCAATGCAATTTTCATCTATGAAAAACCCCCTCGAATGTTCGCTTTTGCGTTTTAGCTTGTTTCATTATAACCCAAACTCCACGCAAAAGACGAAAAAAGAGCAGTCGGCGCACGTATTGTGCTCCAAATGCTCTTTGCCCAGGCGACCGGCCGTATATTCCGATGCTCCATCGTGGTTTCATCCACTTCGTCGCCAGTTACATCGGATCATGTTTTTCACCTTCATCTTAAAGCAATACCCTGCGAAAGGCAAGCGGCTTTTTTAGCCATATTGAGCCCGGATCCAGATTTACTCTTCGCTTCCGTGGAAGCCGATCCTATTTATGCTGATCCGCTTCCAGCTTGTCCAGCAGGCGGAAGAGCGCCGTCCGAATCTCCGCCGCCGTCGCCTCGTATTCCTCCCGCGAGCCGCCGAAAGGATCGGAGATATCGAAGCTCGGAATGCGCTGGCGCAGCTCGATCAGACGCTCCCGGTCGCGGTCGCTGACATCGCGGCCCAGCGATCTGGCCAGCTCAAGCGTCGCGTACAGGCTGTCCTGCTCCCGCAGATCATCCAGCACCCGCCGGTCATCCTCCACAAACTCCTTCAGCGTGTGCATCTTGTCGGCGGCATGCGGGAACTGCCGAATCGCATACTGCTTATGCGACTGGGTCAGCGTCAGAATCAGGTCTGCCCATTCCACCAGATTCGCCGTCAGCGGCTTAGATACCAAGCGATCTTGAATATCCTGATCCCGCAGTATCGATTCCGCATGACGGGATACCGGCATGCCGTCTACGGCCGAGACGCCGGCGGATTGCGTTTCTAGCGGAATGCCTCGCTGTTTGGCGAGCTTGCGCAGCATCCCTTCCGCCATTGGGCTGCGGCACGTATTCCCCGTGCAGACAAACAATATATTTTTCACGGTCCCGTACCTCCCCGTTGATAGGTTGTTTTGGGATTATTGTAACAAATATTGCGTCAAAAGATAAACATCACGCCAAAGATGATCAAAATCAGTCCGCCCAGCATTTCGCCGTACTCTCCCAGCTTGTTACTCACCTGACGGCCGAGCAGCAGGCCGAGAATGGACAGCAAACCGCCCACGACACCGAAGGAGATCACGATCAGCAGCACATCATCCACGAACATCCCGAGCGAAACGCCTACCGAGAAGGAGTCGATGCTGACGCTGAGCGAAAACAGCAGCATGCCCAAGAACGCGGTAGGATGAATTCGCTGACCTTCCCCGCCCCGCCAGGCATTGTACAGCATATGTCCACCCAGCAGGAGGAGCAGCCCGCCTGCCGCAAACCCTGTGACGTGCCCCAGCAGCATGCCTACATAGCGGCCGGCAAATAAGCCCGCCAGCGGCATAAGCATGTGAAACAATGCGATCATGAAGCTGATGCCCAGCATATGGCCTAAACGCATGCCGCCTCTCATTCCGACTCCGATGCCAAGCGAAAATGCGTCTAGCCCGAGTGCAACCGCCATCAGCAGAATCGCCGCAAGCTGTCCCGATTGGACAGACGCCTCCAACATCCCCATTCCCCCAAGTCCCATGGTCTTGTACACCATATGCGGACAAGGGGGAAATCATGCTAAAACCGTTCAATCAGCATCTTCATTGACGTGGATGATGTGATGTCCCGCGGCCTTCAGCAGCCGGTTCATGACGGCTGCGCCAAGCCCCTGTTCCGGGCACGCTTCGGCCAGGATGAAGGTCGCGCCTTCTTCATCGAAGCGGCGCAGGCCGGCGTACAGCCGGCGGGCCGCTTCCTCCGGCGCGGCCAGGCTGCCGAGCGAGACGGCAACGTCCGCGCGGTAGTGACCCATGTGCTCGTCGAACGACAGCACGCCGGTCACCTCCCCGCGCCGTGCCGCCGCCTCGAGCTCGGCCGCGATGCGTGCCGACACGGCGTCGGCACGCGGGCCCTGCACCACGCACATCGCACCCTTCGGTGCGTAGTGCGTGTACTTCATGCCCGGCGAGCGCGGCGCCGGGCTCTCCGCCTCCCCGGCGGCGCGCTGCAGCGCCGGGTCCTGTCTCACGCTTGCCGCCACCGCGGCAAGCTGCTCGGCCGTGACGCCGCCCGGGCGGAGCACCGTGACGGCCCCGTCTTCGCCGACCTGCACCACCGTCGACTCGACGCCCACCCCGGCCGGGCCGCCGTCGAGCACGCCGTCGATCGCCCCCGCCAGATCCTCCAGCACATGGCTGGCCAGCGTCGGGCTTGGCCGGCCGGAACGGTTGGCGCTCGGTGCGGCGAGCGGACAACCGGCGGCGCTGATCAGAGCCAGTGCCACACGGTGATCCGGCATCCGCACGGCAACCGTATCGAGTCCGGCCGTCACGCGAGGCGATACGGCGCCCGGTTTCACAGGCAGCACCAGCGACAGCGGTCCGGGCCAGAACGACGCCATCAGCGCCCGTTCCGTCTCGTTCACCTGCTGGACCAAGCCGTCAAGCTGAGCCAGCTCCGAGATATGCACGATTAATGGATTGTCCGATGGCCGACCTTTGGCGGCGAAGATGCGCTCGACCGCCTCTGTATTGCCCGCGTCAGCACCAAGTCCGTACACCGTTTCCGTCGGAAAAGCCACCGTACCGCCCTGTGCAAGCACCTGTCCTGCTTCGTGCAGCGCCTGCTTTGCTTCCTTCCCGGACCCGAGGTTCTCCTTGGAGAGGGAGCTTAAGACGTGCCACACGTTGGTTGATTTCGATGCAGCATTCCGGGAGCCTTGTTCCCGCTGCAGGTTGCGTTCCTTGTCATTCCCGTTCTGTTCCATACCTATCCCAAGCTTTCTGTATATGAAATATATAAACATCCAAACGCGTTTTGCCTATACTCCAAAAGAAAAAGCGCTTCTCGTTCTTCAGTCCCGTGCCGGTTCCCATGGAAACCGGTCGCGCCAAAGAGAAAGCACTCTTCTTCATCCAAATTTATTATACCCTGTCCGTATTGGAAATCAATACGCGGGATCATCCTAGAATAAGCTCGCCACCCAATTCCAGAGGCCCAGGAACATATCCCACAGGAAGAAGCGGACCTCCGGCTCGCTTTCGCTTGCCTTCTTCGGCGCTTCCTCCGGAGAAGCGTCGCCCGCATCGGCGGACACCGTTTGGATCCCCGTCTCGACAGGCTGGGCTGCCGCATCCCCGCTGCCGCCGTCGATGAAGCAAAGCGGCGGGAACAGGACGCACCACCAGTTTTGTCCTTGACCTTCCCCTAGCGTAATCCGCAGCGCATCGTAATCACCCGCCGGATACACCGTGCCCCCGTACAATTTGGTGGGGAACGGCACGACGCCGAGCTCAACTTGGTAGTTGTAGGTAATTCCTCTTTTTCTCAGCTCTTCACCCACCAGCTGGCGGATTTCGGGAAGATGCTGCCGGGTTAATGTCTTGGCGTCTTCCAGGCTTTGCGGGTTCTCCAGCTGCAGGACCCACAGCTGCATTTGCTCAACGACCGCGTCACGAATCTCTCTTTTGACGAGCTGATCGGACGGATTATCTGAATTCGCAAGAATGCGAAGCCGAATCGATTCTTGAGGGATCGGACCGCCGACAACGGAAGCATCGATCTGCTGTCCCTCCCAAGCCATGATGACCATAAACATGCAGGATAAGAGCACAATCATTTTTTTTACGATAATACGGAAGGTTTCGCTATAATTTTTCATCTCGGACAACCGCCTCTCTATGAACGAAACTCTATGATGCTATCAGTATGTCCGGTATTGAGAGATTCAAACGTAGAATACTTTATTTTTCATTTTTGAATCTCATATACTCAATAAATAATAGAATCAAAAACAATATATAGAATTAATTTAATAATGTATAAAATTTGACAACAGTAATATTAGTTGTTACTATTTATATATAAAGTAATTATATTCCAAATAAGGAGGATAGTTCTTTATAATTAAAATTCCTTATAAGGAAAGAGGTAGATTTGTATGAATACAAAAAAAATTATAGTTGCTACTATGATGGCTCTTTCAGTGACGTCCGTCTCTACTACTTTTGCCGCTGAAGTTGAGTTGGTTAACCACCAGAACACTCCTGTATCAACAGAAACTACTATAAGTCAATCTATTACTGATATTGTTCCTTACGGAACTAGCGCCCCAACTTCCCACTGGAATTTGGGCAACGGCCCTTATGATGCACAGTTCTCTTCTTTGTATAATATTTTATATACTAATTATTATTTTACTCCTAATTCAAATGGCGAATTGTTTATGAGAGGGCGCATTTGGGAAGAAACAGGTAATCCAAGTGGTAGCTACAAATATAAAATTATATGTTTTGACGCCTCGACTAAAAAAGCTGTTACTGAAACAAATGGAACGACCAACGGAAACGGTTCAGACGTAAATATCCGTTTCTATAACCTCGACAAATCTAAGAATTACTACTTTGGGTATCAAAATCTTGATGGTTCCTGGTCAACTCTCGGGGGTTATACGACGATCTCACGATAGCAAAAAAACGAGCAAAAAAACGTTTAACTATACTTACATTAACTAAAATAAACAAAGACCCGAAAACAGGCCTAACTAAACTGTTTTCGGGTCTTTGTTATTTATAATACATTGCTATTATAGCTTATATAACTTGCTGGTTGCGCTGAAAAATTTATAGCCATATTACCCGCCCATTTGAGAGCGTAAAATATCTTGTGTAAATAGTAAATAGAAAAAGGAAGACCTTTTCTTGTAGAATTGAGTTACCACAACGCCATTGCGCCAACGGAATCGGCCTAAGTATGGAAAGAACTTATGCAAGATGTTCGGGAACGTGTGGTACACAAGAAGTGCTTCTCTTTATTTCAGATGGGCTGAAGGGCATTGTAGACGCCATTGGAGAAGTTTATCCAATGGCCAAATACCAAACTTGTTGTGTTCATTTAGCACGTAACATTTTAGAACTGTTCCACTACCGCTAAGACTTCCATCTTTGAACCAAGGACATTCTCGTTTTTAGATGCTGGTCAGGCTGTAGAGGGATTTGGTCGGATCGGCGGACACTATAAGTAGAGGTATTATATTACTAGGTTCAGCGTATACTATTAGCAAAACCGTCAATAAAAACTGCTATAAACAGGTTATTTCCTTCAGGATGTGACTTGTTCGCTCAAAATTTTTGCAGCTCATTTTGTTAACAAATATGTAACGTTCCTCTACTCCAAGCTCCCGGAACTTCACGAGCTGCCGTTCCGGATTATGATCTTTCGCCGAGGCCAGAGCATAAGCAAGCTCCATCATCTTGCCCTCCTAGTAATTACCTTCTCAAAAAATAATGATTCATTTTGGATATCTTATTAAAGATGGGGTTTAGATACGTTTTTACAAGTTTTTATCCTATCTCAAAAAGCATGCTTAATGACACATTATTAATTTTATTTAATACGATTCGTTTTGCCTTCGGCTCCAATAGATTACAATCAGAGAGGGTGTCTCAAAGTTTACTTTTGGGACACCCTCATCTTTTCACATCAATGATGATTCGGTTCTTCGTAACGGCTTACAGCCATGCTTATTCGATCGACGCTTGGCTACGCCTCTGGAGCACTGCATGTAAACCGCTACGCCTGCTTAGCGGGTGCCGGACGATATGCATGCGGATCCGGCATATCTTCCTCCACTTCCTGTCCATGCAGCTTCACGCTCATGGCGACCCCAAGGCTCGCCATGCTGATCACAAGTGAGGTTCCCCCGTAACTGATAAAGGGCAGCGTAATCCCCGTCAGCGGCATCAAACCGATAAACATGCCGATATTCTCGAAGATCTGATATAAGAACATGGAGACGATCCCAATTATGAGAAACGGACCGGCACGTTCGCGAGACTCGAGAGAAATCAGTATCATGCGGTGAATTAGAATAAAATACAGCAGGAGTAATATAGAAGAACCAATAAATCCATATTCCTCCGCTATCTGCACGAAAATTGAATCCGAATAGGTGTACGGTACTCGGCCCGATTGCACCGATGACCCCTGCATATACCCCTCTCCACTCATCCCACCGGAAGCAATAGCCAATTTAGCATTATGTGTATGATAACCAGCACCAGCTTTATCAGACTGTTCAGGCATAAGCCACGGATCAATTCGATCCAGCCAGTGAGAACGGCTCCCTTCCCTCATGAATGCTGAAATTTCGTCATGATAATGAATGTATGCTTGTATTCCACCGAAGGCTGAACCAGATAGGAGTACCAAACCAATCAAGGAATGGGAAATTTTAACATTTCCAATCCAAAGCAATCCAAGCAGAATAATGACGTAACTGAGCGCATTTCCGAGGTCATTGATCCCCATAACGAGCACAAAAGGGATGAATGCAAGCAGACCGATCGGGATCACATCCCGTAAAAAAGACAGCTGCGATTTATTTCTACGAACCAATATATAGGTTAAAAAAATGATCAAGACTAGCTTGAACATTTCGGCGGGCTGCAAGCTCGTAAAACCGAGTTTAATCCATCCCTTTGATCCATTTATTTCAGCCCCAAAGAACATTACAAACACCAGTAATGCCAATCCTCCAAGATAAATATACAGAGCATACTTCGTAAGAATCCGGTAGTCCAGCAAGCTCATCCCAAAAAATGCTATAAACCCCACGATATAAAACAGAATCATATTAATATGATAGCCATCCCATTTCGTTCCCTGGGTCGCACTGTATAGTGACGTAATGCTGATACCCATCAATAAAACCAGTACGAAAACAATAACGTAATCCATCTTCTTAAATTTCTGAAGCATTCTTTATGGTCCCCCTGTGCCCGGAGCAGTTAGCTCCGGTTTGCCTATACTGACATATAACGATTATTCGAAAAGAAAGTTTGATGTTACTTATCGTTGATGCAGACGATATCCGTTAAATAGTATAAAGACAGCATTAAAATGGATTGTTTTAAAGAACATACTGCCGCCCTTAATGAACTATTCTAAAAGATCTCCGCCTTTACCGGCCTTCCTATAGATACCAATAAAAAATACAAAAGAGATGCTGCTGTCGATAGCATCTCTCTGATTCTTATAATCCGAATCAAGCCTGTTTGGGTGGTGCGGGACGGTACGTTTGAGGATTAGGCATATCCTCCTCCACTTCCTGTCCATGCAGCTTCACACTCATGGCAACCCCGAGGCAAGCCATATTAATGATGAGTGAGGTTCCGCCGTAACTGATGAAGGGCAGCGTGATCCCTGTCAAAGGCATCAATCCAATAAACATGCCGATATTCTCAAATAGCTGATACAAAAACATGGAGATAATGCCAACGATTAAGAACGGCCCTGCCCTATCTTTACATTCAAGAGCGATTAGAATCATTCTGTGAATTAGAACAAAATATAGCAAAAGTAGTATAGAAGAGCCAATAAAACCGTACTCCTCCGCGATCTGGGCAAAGATAGAGTCTGAATAGGCGTAAGGTACAAACCCCTTCTGGACATAACCACCTTCCATAAAGCCCATTCCCTTCATCCCGCCAGAGGCTATCGCAAGCTTCGCATTACGTGTATGATAACTAGAATCGGAAGGTGCACTATCAGGAAGAAGCCATGAATCAATTCGTCCTATCCAGTGGGGCTTCAATAACTTCGCTTCAATAATTTCATCGTGAAAATGGATATACGCTTGTGTACTACCGAAAATTATACCACCCATAAGAGTCAAACCGACCAGAGCATGAGTGTATTTAATGTTACCAATCCAAAGAAGACCAACCAAAATCACAAAATAACTGAGAGCATTACCGAGATCATTCTGAAGCATAACAAGCGCAAACGGTAAAAACGCAAGCATCCCAACCGGGACAACATCCTTCCAAAAGGAAAGAAGAGGTTTATTTTTCTTGCGATAAAGTACACAGGACAGAAAAATAATGAGAACCAACTTAAATAACTCCGCAGGCTGAATGCTTAATGAACCAATATAAATCCATCCCTGAGCACCGTTAATATCTTTCCCAATAAATATTACCAGTATGAGGGTCACCAGTCCGCCTAGATAAATATACCATGCATATTTAATAAGAAGACGATAGTCTAATAAACTTATCCCTATGAAAGCAACGAAACCTACGATATAGTATCTAATCATCATAAAATGTGAACCATCTAGCTTGGTCTCTTTTGTCACACTGTAGATAGATGTAATGCTGATTATCATCAACATTAACATAACAAATACAATCAAATAGTCCACTTTTCTCAATTTTCTCAAAATATCAACTAACATACTCTTCCCCCTGTATAGGGAGCCATCTTCCCTATTGGCCTGTTCCCAGGTAATATAACGATCGAAACGGAACAAAAGTTTATTTCACTCCGCCATCCTCTATTTTAAAAGAAATCGGACCCGAATACAATTAACGGAAAATTCCCAGAACATGCCGGTCAATCCCCGCCAAATCGGGTACCGTGACGATTTCCTCCCAGTGTCCTGCCTTCCGCAGCA
>Ga0209784_100114_pt1 | contig 89590 bp, 78 predicted proteins | sample AraplaCvi_mLB_r2_2_FD_184284 | JGI IMG/M metagenome (GOLD analysis project Ga0209784, IMG submission 184284) | Arabidopsis root microbial communities from North Carolina, USA - plate scrape CL_Cvi_mLB_r2 (SPAdes) (version 2) | ecosystem: Host-associated > Plants > Roots > Endosphere | place: USA...
CTGTTGGCCCGAGACCCTGGGGCGGGCAACACGAGTGAAGCAGCTCATCTCGGACGTCCCCAGGAAGCTTTGCTCTGTGTGAAAGCGAAGCAACAGCAACAAATGTTTTCTGTAGCGAAAGCGAAGCGACAGCAACAAAGCGCCCGGCCGGAACGGAAATCAACTTCACGTTACGGTGATGAGCCTAATTGTCTATACCCCATTTTTTTGACACTTTTTTCGTGAACATCTTGGAAAATATGATACACTAAAAGCTATACTAAAACACAAAAGAGAGTTGAAATATACATGGCAACTGAGCAACCATTTTTACCTGTATTACTAGGATCAGATATGAATGCATATGGTATGGCCCGTGCATTTTATGAGGCTTATGGTATTAAACCACTTGTATTAGGACGTTCACATTTAACGGCAACGCAAGATAGTCATATCATAAACTTCGAAGAGATTGATCGCTTAAATGAACAGGATGTATTTGCACCTGCACTTGCAAAGGTCGCAAAAAAATATTCAGATAAAAAACTACTGTTGTTAGCTTGTGGAGATGATTATGCAAAGCTTATTATCAAAAATAAGCCAGCATTGCAGGAGCATTTTACAGTACCATACATTGATGAATCACTTATGGATGAAATTTTATTAAAAGAAAATTTCTATAAAATGTGTGATAAGTACGATTTTAAATATCCTGGTACGACGACTGTAACAGCAGACAATTACGAAAACTTTACACCACCATTTGATTACCCAATTATTTTAAAGGCATCGAACTCGGTGGAATATTGGGCATGTAAATTCCCGGGTAAGAAAAAAGTTTTCGTTGCGAATGATGAAGCGGAAAAAACAGCTATTTTAAAAGCAATTTATAGCTCAACTTATCAGGATACAATGATTATTCAAGAATTCATTCCAGGTGATGATTCGTATATGCGTGTATTAAATGCGTATGTAGGGAAGGATGGCAAAGTAAAGCTAATGTGTCTAGGAAACCCAATCTTAGAAGAGCATTCACCTGAAGGAATCGGTAGTTATGCAGCAATTGTTACAACATACGATAAAGAATTAATGGATCAAGTACGTTTCTTCTTAGAGGATATCGGTTATACAGGCTTTGCTAACTTCGATATGAAATATGATATGCGTGACAAACAGTATAAGTTGTTTGAAATTAACTTACGTAATGGTCGCTCTAGTTATTATGTAACGGCAAGTGGTCATAATTTAATGAAATATGTAGCGGATGACCATATGTTAAATATTGAACAGGAAGTAACTTATGTTCAGGACAAGCATTTATGGATGATCATTCCTAAAGGCGTGCTATTCAAATATGCATCAAATGAAAAGCTTAAGTTAGAAGCTAAAAAATTAATTCGTGAAGGGAAATATACAAACTCTCTTTACTTTAATCAAGATATGAATGCGAAACGTTGGGTGAAGCTAACGTTAAATAATTTAAATTATTATCGTAAATACAAAAAATACTTTAACAATAAAGGATTGTCTGAGTAAAACAACGAAGCCATCTCGAATAACTGAGATGGCTTCTTTTGTTGGGTTCTATAATATTTGTTCGTGTATTACTGAGTAAGGTTATACTTCTGTTAGCTCTACTACTACACCTGAGCGAGCGTCAGCAGCAAATTCAAATGTTTGCATTTCGCCCTCATGCATACGAGAGATACCACCACGGTATACAGGGATAGTCATAATGCCATTAGAGAAATTGTCTGTTTTCATAAAAATCCAAGAACCGTCAATCGGTGAATCCTTTTTAAATTCCTTTTTTATGTTTTCGAGTACTTGTCCTGCAGGTACATACGGAGAAACCTTTTCGCTTGCTTCTTTAACAATGACTGCGGCAGCTAGGCCAGTAGCAACACCAATTAAAAAATCACGTAATTTCATGCTTCTTTCCTCCTTTTTCTATAGCTCCATTTTAACATAGCATACAGAGTGAATGCACGTTCACACTTTAGCACTTTTTAGGAAATGTATCAATATGACGAACTTGGAAATTACGCTGGTGCTTCGCTTTTGCACAGAGCAAGTTTTGGGTATGCTTTGAAGATGAACGATAACTCTCATTTATCATGCTATTCATTGAAAAATGGAAGTTTTCTGATGAATATAGCTAAATATGTTACAATGGCAAGGAAGAATATTCTACTTCGTGGGGAGAGAGAGTCATCATGAATGAGGAAACATTACAATTATTTAAAACACTAACAGAATTACCAGGCGCACCGGGCAATGAACATGCGGTACGTGCGTTCATGCGTTCTGAGTTGGAAAAGTACTCGGATGAGATTGTTCAGGATAATTTAGGGGGTATTTTCGGTGTGAAGCATAGTGAAGTTGCTGATGCACCAAAAGTGTTAGTTGCTGGTCATATGGATGAAGTGGCATTTATGGTTACTTCTATTACTGATAACGGGATGATCCGCTTTCAAACATTAGGTGGCTGGTGGAATCAGGTAATGCTAGCGCAACGAGTTGAAGTATTTACTAAAAACGGTGCCATTCCTGGCGTAATTTCATCAATACCACCACACTTATTAACAGATGCTGAACGTTCTAAACCGATGGATATTAAAAATATGCTAATAGATGTTGGCGCAGACAATAAAGAAGATGCTATTGCACTTGGCGTTCGTCCAGGTCAATCAATTATCCCTGTCTGCCCATTTACACCGATGGCAAATCCGAAAAAAATTATGGCCAAAGCTTGGGATAACCGCTATGGCTGTGGATTGGCAATTGAATTGATGAAAGAAGTGAAAGGTGAAAAGTTAGCCTCGCATTTATATTCAGGTGCCAATGTAATGGAAGAGGTTGGTCTGCGAGGTGCTCAAGTGTCCGCAAATATGATTAAACCGGATTTATTTTTTGCTCTAGATGCTTCACCTGCAAATGATATGTCAGGAGAAAAAAATCAATTTGGTCAGCTTGGAAAAGGGACATTATTACGTATTCTTGACCGTACGATGGTTACACATAGAGGCATGCGTGAATTCATCTTAGATACTGCGGAAACGAATAATATCCCTTATCAATATTTTGTATCACAAGGTGGTACAGATGCAGGACGTGTACACACGGCAAATGACGGCATTCCTAGTGCAGTAATTGGTGTTTGCTCACGCTATATTCATACATCAGCTTCAATTATTCATATTGATGACTATGCAGCTGCAAAAGCTTTAATTGTGGAACTAGTGAAAAAAGCAGATCGTTCGACATTAGCAACGATTCGCGCTAATGTGTAAAGTGATTCCGCTGAAAGAAGTTAAAAGATGCCTTTAGGGGCATCTTTTTCTATGCAAAGAAAGAGGGATTAGAAAATGAACATAACTATTGGAACAACAAACAAGGCAAAAACAGAGGCGGTTGAAGTTATTGCTAGAAAATATTTTGATAAACCAAATTTTACTTACGTAAAGGCTGCTTCACAAGTATCCGATCAACCGATGACTCATGAAGAAACACGATTGGGCGCAATAAACCGTGCGAAAAACGCAATCAAAGAGACGGGTGCTCAATTATCGTTTGGATTAGAGGGTGGAGTGACTGAAATTGATGGTGTTATGTACGTTTGTAACTGGGGAGCACTTACAGTATCAAATGGCACAACTTATACAGCTGCTGGCGCACAAATTATATTACCAGAAGAAATTGCCCAGGAAATAAGAGCTGGGAAGGAACTTGGTCCTGTAATGGAGCACTATACACAATGTCGAGATATCCGACAAGGTGCGGGAGCTGTAGGCGTTTTCACACAAGGATTAGTAAGTCGTCAGATGATGTTCGAGCATATAGTTTCGCTTCTTATTGGCCAATATTTATTCACATTAGCACATGACTAGTTTCTATTGATTAGTGATACTGGAATGATGAAGTTGCAACTTTGAAATAATTTTTTAAAAATAGAAAAATATAAGATAATTTACATGAGATGACGAAAATCGTTCATTCGGTTAAGATTAAATAATTGGATAGTTTTGAACAGAACGGTTCACAAACATGTGAGCCGTTTTCTCTTCATTAAACTTCTTGCAGCAATTATTTTCTGTACTCAAAAGCGCTAAATCAGGGGAAAGGATACCCGGATTTGCTGGAGTAAAACGTCACAACCTGTGACAATTTATTTCTGCGCGACAGCGGTCATTACGCAAAAATAAATTAATTTAAAAGAAAGGATGTGAGCTAGGTGAAACAAATTAAATCAGAACAACTTGTGACCCTATTAAAACAACATTTGAATGAGGAAAAGTTTGATTTTGAATTTGATAAAAAGCACGATAAATTACGCCTTAACCATAAAAAAATTGGTAAAGGGATGGAGCTATCTTTACCAGGCATTTTAGCAAAATATAATGATAAGCAAGGGGCTGCAATCGATGAAGTTGTTTATACAATCGAGCAAACCTTTAATGCAATGGAACAAGAAATGGAACAAGGATTCCAAGCTATTACAAAAATTTATCCAGTTATTCGCGCAACATCCTACCCTAAAGCCTCGAAGGAGGGGCATGCATTCATTACTACTGAACATACAGCCGAAACACGTATTTTTTATGCGCTTGATTTAGGAAAAACCTATCGTTTTATTGATGAATCCATGTTAGAGGTACTACAATTAACAGTAGAGCAAATTCGTGAAATGGCACGATTTTCTGTAAAGCAACTGCCAACCGTTTATAAAAAAGATGAAGTTGCAGGGAATATTTTTTATTTTGTTAATGCTAATGATGGCTACGATGCAAGTCGTATTTTAAATGAAAGCTTTTTGAAAGAAATGCAGACTAACATTGAAGGTGACATGACGTTATCTGTACCACATCAGGATGTATTAATAGTAGGTGATATTCGTAATGAAACAGGGTATGATGTATTAGCGCAGATGACAATGCATTTCTTCGCTGTCGGTACTGTACCGATTACGTCATTATCTTTTATTTATGAAGACGGGGAGCTAGAACCGATCTTTATTTTAGCAAAAAACAGAGTTAAAAAGGAGCAAGAGAAACAATGAATGTATTTTACAACAAAGAGCATGTAGGAGATGTATTGCTAGTACAATTAGCAACAGAATCGATCGTGAAGACAGAGTTAGAACGTGCGGGTGATATCGCTATTTTAAAGGAAGCACAAACGGGAGAAATTAAAGCATTTAATTTATTTAATGCTAGCAACTATATTCAAACTGATGCAAAAGGTCTAGTTGAAGTTACGCCAGCATTAGTAGAACAACTAGAGGCAGCTATATCAAAAAATGGAGCTGTAATCAGCCTTGATGTAGATTTTTCTCCAAAATTTGTTGTAGGTTATGTAGAAACGAAGGACAAGCATCCAAATGCTGATAAATTAAGTATTTGTTCTGTAAACGTAGGTGAAGAAACATTACAAATTGTATGTGGCGCCCCAAATGTGGAAGCAGGTCAAAAGGTTGTTGTCGCAAAAATTGGTGCAGTAATGCCTTCTGGAATGCTTATTAAAGAAGGTAATTTACGTGGTGTTGAATCATACGGTATGTTATGTTCAGCACGCGAATTAGCAATACCAAATGCACCTTCTGAAAAAGGAATTTTAGTATTACCGGAAGATGCGATAACTGGTAGTGCGTTTGAGGCACCAACAAGATAAAGCCTTCGAAAGCTGTTTAGCTGTGCGAAAGCGCAGCGACAGCAACAATTTGCTAAGTGAAAATTGATTATATGTACTTAAAATCGTTATGCTACTATTATGCTAGTAACATAACGATTTTTTTATCTAGAATGAGCCTCTTAATGCAAGTTTCTATTACACTTTTATGGTATGCTTTTTGTTATAGACATTTAACTTTTTTCAGCAAGTATTTTCTGTAGCGACAGCAACAATTGTTTTTTATACCGAAAGTAAAGCGACAGCTACAGAAGTCTTCTACCTTTATAGGTGGTGAGATGAATGCAGATTTATGCTACTTTTCAGCAGGGGTCTAAATATCCGCTGAAATAGAAGACCTCAGTCTAGGAACGCCACGTCCTGTGGCAACGACCGAGTGGCAAACATCATGCGGCAGACGTTAAACGTTAACACTACGCTTTCGCGCAAAAAAAATCTATTGGCAAAGCCTCTGGCCGCAATAATGCCGAGGCATAATTGATTTAGTTAATGCTATAAATGAAGTGTAAGAGAAATGAGTGAACAATGTGAATTGGTTAAAAAAACAAATGAATAAATTTTTAAATAAAGATGACAATGATTACGAATATGAAGAGTTTTATGAAGACTATGAAGAAGAACAATCACAGCAGTTGGATTCATATAAAGAAACACCTAAAGCAAAACAAAAAACTTTTCGTTTTCCGTTAATTGAGGATGAGGAATTTTCAGCTTCACCATCACCATCATCAAAGGCAGCATTTAATCAAATGGATGATACTTACTCCGGACAAATTGAAGATTTATCGCTACCGAAGCATTTAAATAATCATATTGTGGATTCGAGTGTTTACGATGTTGAGGTTTCAGGTATTCGAGATTTATTAGCAAATCGGACGAAGAGAACTGGTAGAACAACGATTACACGAAGTCGGCCTGAACAGGAGAATCGTTCAAAAGCAAGTCTTGTTTTTCGAGATGCGCAAAATGATTTACCGACTTCACCTAAAGTTACGAATTATCAAGTAGAAAAAGCAGATGAAAGTGCTTTAATTGAAAATCGCAAGCGTTTTGTACCAAGTGATGTTCCGTCACCAGTTTATGGTTTTTCTAGGCCAAGTCCAATTGAGCAATTATTAGAGAAACGGAAGGAAGAGCACGACAAGAAAGAGTTAGCAATACCTACAGCTTCTAAGGCTTTAAAAGAAACGACAACAAATGAGGCTATTGAAAATATACTAGAAGAAAAAGAGCCTATTAGCGTAGTTCGGAAAGATGAATCTGAACAGCTTGACATCAATGAAAAAATCGAAGTACCTGCTAAGCAACCGATTACTTTTGAAGATAAATTAACGGACGAAACAAATCATCATAATAAAACGACAACGGAATTACCTGTACCGCAAACAACTTCTTTTGCTGTAGAATTTGAAAATCAAATGAAAGAAGCCGTTCAACAGGAGCTGAATATTGAACAACTTTCATCTGACCAATCAGAAATCCATGTGAAAGAAGTAGTTGTAGAACAAGTACAAATCGAAAATTCGACCATCCACATTGGTGAAGTTACAGTAGTCCAGCCACCAATGAAGGAAGATGAAAAGCAAGACGTGTTGCAAGAACAGTCTATAGAAGAACTACCTTTAGAAGAGCAATCGGTAGAAAAGAAAGAAAAAAGTGGCATTCCATTTAATGTTTTAATGCTAAAAACTGATAAAGAGAAATGGAGAATCCAACAGCAATTTAAAAATATGAAGTCGACATCAACGATTGTTGACAAAAATCAAGCAAAACAGGAGCCTTCATCTGAGCTTAATCATTCGGAAGTAGAACAGCACATAGTGACATCCGAAAAAGCACAAAATCCACAATCTATAGGTTTAGAAATTAGTGAGTTAGAGATGGACAATAATACAGCTACACAGTTGACGAAGGAACACGAGGTTTCTATTGAAAATACTACTCCATCCGAAAAAGAGCAAATTCCACAATCTATAGATTTAGGGATTAGCGAGGTAGAGATGGACAATAAAACAGCTCTACAGTTGACGAAGGAACACGAGGTTTCTATTGAAAATATTATTCCATCCGAAAAAGCACAAAATCCACAATCTATAGGTTTAGAAATTAGTGAGTTAGAGATGGACAAAAAAACAGCTACACAGTCGACAGAAGAAAACGAGGTGTCTATTGAAAATACTGTTCCATTCAATGCTGCAACAGAGAGTGTATCAGTCATTACAATGGCACCAGTCACATCAATGTCTAACGTTTCGACATTAGAAAAAACAGTGATTGATGTAGAGAGCTTCGATGAAATTTCAGCGACTACCGAAATGGAAGTAGCAACGGTTACTGAACAGAAGGTTACTACTGAGAATTTAGATATTCCTGAGGAACATTCTATTGATAATGAGAAGTATTTGGAGCAACCTTTCATTTTAGCTGAAACATTTGTGGAAGATCAAGTACAGGAAACGCCTCGGAAGCCTGTTCATGTGTATCAAAAGCCAGATGATGAGTTTTTAGAGCCACCTGAGGAAAAAACACAAGATACTGAGTGGATGGAGCAACAGGGAGATACATTGGTCGAGGCTTTGTCTTATTTCCAAGTCTCAGCTCAAATAGAATCCATTATGCAAGGGCCTGCCGTGACACAATTTGAAATAACTGTGAGTCATGGTACAAAGGTTAGTAAAATCCGCAATCTTTCAGATGATTTAAAGCTTGCATTGGCAGCGAAAGACATCCGCATCCAAGCACCGATTCCTGGGAAGAGCTCAATTGGCATTGAGATACCGAACCGTGTATCTCGCGCTGTTCGATTATCAGAAGTGACAAATAGTGCTTCTTTCCTCGAGTCAGATTCACCGTTAGAAGCAGCATTGGGTCTGGATTTAACAGGGAAGCCTGTAACTATTGATTTGCGAAAAATGCCACATGGATTAATTGCCGGAGCCACAGGTTCTGGTAAATCAGTTTGTATTAATTCAATTTTGGTTAGTTTATTATATAAAGCTGCACCACATGAATTAAAGCTAATGCTTATCGATCCTAAAATGGTAGAATTAGCACCGTTTAATCATATTCCGCATTTAGTTAGCCCGGTCATCACCGATGTAAAGGCTGCTACAGCTGCACTGAAATGGGCAGTGGAGGAAATGGAACGTCGTTATCAGTTATTTGCGCATGCAGGCGCACGTGATATTACACGTTATAATGCAATTGCGGATAAAAATAATGAACATAGCTTAAAATTACCGTATATTTTAATTGTCATTGATGAATTGGCAGATTTAATGATGATGTCTCCTGCAGATGTAGAGGAGGCGATTTGTCGTATTGCCCAAAAGGCACGTGCTTGTGGTATCCATTTAATAGTTGCAACGCAAAGACCGTCTGTTGACGTTATTACAGGGCTTATTAAATCAAATATTCCTACACGTATTGCTTTTGCGGTATCTTCACAAATCGATTCACGTACAATTTTAGATGCACAAGGTGCAGAAAGATTGCTTGGACGAGGCGATATGTTATATTTAGGTAATGGTATGTCTGCTCCTGTTCGTTTGCAGGGGACATTTGTGACAGATGATGAAATTGAAGCAATTATTGAGCATGTTCGTGAGCAAGGAGAGCCTGATTATATATTCGATCAAGAGGAACTTTTAAAGAAGACTGAGGTTTCCGCTGAGCAAGATGAACTGTTCGAGGATGTATGTAGATTTGTTTATGAGCAAGGAGGAGCCTCTACTTCCTTAATTCAGCGCAAATACCATATTGGCTATAATCGTGCTGCTCGTTTAGTCGATATGTTGGAATCACATGGCTTTGTGTCCGAGGCACGGGGCAGTAAACCACGAGAAAGTTATATTACAGAAGAAGATTTAATTGCTATGTTTGAATAAGAATTACATTGTTTTCGTATAGATTATCTTATTCACGTCGAAATTAGTATTTTTAGAAAAGTTACACATTTATCCTTATGCATAAATAGTGCTATAATAGACGAGATATGAAGATTAGTACGTATTTTTTAGTACTTACAAAGGTATTAATACCTAATAATTGGTGGAAAATACGATACACCTAATAGATGATAGAAGGGATATTGAATTCCCGGGGGGTTTAATTGATGACAGTTTTTCATTTCACAGGCATTAAAGGTTCTGGCATGAGTTCACTTGCACAAATCTTATTTGATGCTGGTGAACAAGTACAGGGCTCAGATGTTGATAAATATTTTTTCACGGAACAGCCGTTACGTGATCGTAATATTCCAATTTTTACATTTAATGCAGATAATATTAAAGAAGGTATGACAGTTATTGCAGGGAACGCATTTCCTGATGACCATCCTGAATTAGAGCGTGCTCGTGAAATCGGTGTAGAGATTATTCGCTACCATAAATTTTTAGGTGAATATATCGGTAATTATACGTCGATTGCTATTACTGGTGCACATGGTAAAACATCTACAACAGGCTTGATGGCTCATGTTGTAGGTGGGTATAAACCAACTTCTTATTTAATCGGTGATGGGACAGGAGCTGGACATGAAAATGCTGACTTCTTTGTGATGGAAGCATGTGAATACCGTCGACACTTTTTAGCGTATAATCCCGATTACGCTGTAATGACAAATATTGATTTTGACCATCCAGACTACTTTGCAAACATAGAGGATGTTTATTCAGCATTTCAATCATTAGCACTACAGGTTAAAAAAGCAATTATTGCTTGCGGTGATGATGAACATCTACAACGTATTCAAGCGAAGGTGCCTGTTGTTTATTACGGTTTTGGGGCTGAAAATGATTTTGAGGCTCGTAATGTTGAAAAAACAACTAAGGGTACAAAATTTGATGTATTTGTCCGCAATGAATTTTATAGCACATTCTTTATCCCATTATTTGGGGATCATGCGGTATTAAATACGTTATCTGTTATTACACTTTGCCAATATGAGGGTATTTCACCAGACATCGTTCAAGAACGTTTAAACACATACAAAGGTGTAAAAAGACGTTTTACAGAAACGAATATTGGGAATAATGTTTTAATAGATGACTATGCGCATCATCCAACTGAAATCCGTGCAACGATTCAATCAGCACGACAAAAGTTTCCGGATCGTGAGCTAGTAGCTATTTTCCAACCACATACATTTACACGTACACAAGCTTTTTTACAGGATTTTGCAGATAGTCTAAGTCTTGCAGATACAGCATATTTATGTGATATTTTTGGCTCTGCAAGGGAAACACAAGGCGCACTTTCAATCCAAGATTTAGCGTCTTTAATTGAAGGCAGTGCAGTGATTACCACTGAGGGAATTGAAGTGTTAACAAAGCATAAGGACGCAGTATTTTTATTTATGGGCGCTGGCGATGTTCACAAATTCCAGGATGCTTTTGAAGACGTGCTAAAGAATAACGAAACAGCTTAATCCGCAAGGAATAAGCTGTTTTTCTCAAAATGAGGAGGAATTCAGTTTTTTTTGTCGAATATAAGGAAAGTAATAGTAAAGAGAACTTTTACTTGCAGGAGGTCTAGTTATGGAAGTTATTTTGTATATTGCAGCAATCATTGCAGCAATTGGTTTTTTAATTTTTTGTGTGAGCGTTGGGATGACATTATTTTCGCTCAAACCAATTCTTAACAGTTTAGCTGGAACATTATCAGGTATTGAAGGACAAATGGAAGGTATTACACGTGAAACGACTTCCTTACTATCCAAAACAAATAGCTTGGCAGAGGATATTCAAGAAAAATCTGAACAGTTAAATTCCGTTGTTCATGCAGTTAAAGGAATTGGCGACTCTGTGAATGGATTAAATACATCTGTACAGCAAATTACTTCTTCAATTTCTAAAACTGTGGAACAAAATGAAGAGAAAATTGCACAAGTTGTTCAATGGAGTAATGTTGCAATGGGCATTGCAGATAAGTGGAAGAAACGCAAAATTATTGATCAGGCCAATGAGGTAATTCAAGAAGATGTTTATTCTTCTGAATCAGAGCAGTCGGAAAAATCGAGAAGAAAATGGGGCCGTAAAAAATAATAATTATTCGGTAGGCATTAAATGTCACCGGAATAAAAATAAAATTTAGGCATATGTTGTAGAATGCATCCGCGAAAGCAGATGGACAACTAGTCTAAACAAATTAAATAATAAGATGGGGAGGAATTGTTGCATGACAACTCAAAAGCCAAATTATAATGAAGTGAAGGAACAACAACTTGAAAGTTCATTGCCACAGCTTTATCAACCGCAAGAGTCGATCTATGAAGAGGAGCGAGTGAACATGAAGGATTTTGTTATTGGCGCATTAGTTGGGGGTATAGTAGGGGCAGCTGCAGGCTTATTGCTAGCTCCAAAATCAGGAAAAGATTTACGTAGCGATGTAGCAGTACAAGCTGTTAACTTAAAAGATAAGAGTGCAGATTTCTCGACAACTGCTAAAGATAAAACGGTTCAATTATCTAAACAAATTCAAGAACAATCTACACAATTAGTAGAGAAAGTAAAAACATTAAAATCAGCAAAAGCACCAACTGTTTTTGACGATGGTACTGTTTCTTTTGAGGGGGAAGAACCACTGGAAGATTTCATTCCTAGTGAAGAACCTAAAGCAGAGGATGCTAGTGAAAAAAAGGAACAAGCTGAAGAAAAAAGTGAAGAAGTTCGCGCTTAATAGCTAAAAGGGATACGTTACATCGTAGATAAGATGTAACGTATCCCTTTTTTAAGATATTGGCGCTTTTTCTAGTAAAATCTCTAATTTATCCCCGCCGAAAATCTCCATATCAAAGCTTGCTGGTTGGCCATTTCGTAAAATTGTAAAATTACCTTTAAATGTAGTAGGTAGTTGCCAATTAGAAAAACGGAACACATCCTGGTATATCCAACGACTTCGATCTTTTTCTTTAAACGAAATTATTGCTCCATTTGGAACAGTTGAAAGAGGTGAAACCACTACATGATTAACGAGAACTTCGTTGGCCATCTTTTTCAGCTCTAACACCTCGTTTTGAAAATGGATGACAATTTTATCCTCAAGTAAAACATTCATTTGGTCAGCAATCCGTTGAACAGTAGGGAATGTTTGTTGCTGAAAAGTAAGTACATCACCGTCTTGGACAGCATATGACATTTTAGCTGGTTTACCATTAATCATTAATTGAGCTGAAAACTCAGGTAAATACAGTGGTTTTCCGTCCACTTGAATATAAAATGACTCAAATTGTTTTAATAACTCCAAATTATTTGTGAGCTTAAATACATCCTCGACTGTTTCAGCTATTTCAAACATCACAACATCTCGATCATTTAATGCGCTATCGAGTGATGTCGGAGAACCATTAACAGTTATTTGTGGTTCGATGACATATTTCGTATGTTGAATTGTAATTGTTTTAATGGCAGCATCATCTACAATATCTCTCACCGTAGCATTAGCTGGCTGACCGTCTTGGCCTTCAATTAGCTGGATGGCATCGCCTGTTTTAATCATCGTTTTTGTGGATGCCGGATGGCTATTCACTAAAATTTCTGCCGGTTGACCGTGACCGCCAGGGATGAAAATATCTTGTCCATTAACATTCACTGATAATCCATGACCCGGTTTTCCATATAATTGCTTTGCTCGAATATTGGCTGCTAAAAATGCATCTGCAACGGTCATTTCCTTTAATTCAAAAAGGCGAACTACTTGTTCATTGACAGTTAGACTCATATATTGAATAGGCATTTTTTTTGCTGCAATGGCAATACCAATTGGGGTCACCAATTCAGGAGATGCTTTAATATGATCTTCCCTCGTTAAGTTTTGAATGGCGTCAATCCCTCGAACGGCAATGCGATTGGCAGGTAAATCTAGTACTAGTCCAAGTTCAGTTGGAAGATTTGGCGTTAAGCTCCCTCCACCAACTAGCATTACCGCTTTAGGAGCAGTCTGATTATTCAGGCGTAAAATTTCTTCCCCAATAGCTTTTGCGAGTTGCTTAACAGCAGACTCGATTGCTTGAAGAACCTCTTGTTTCGGATAATATTGATCAAAGCCTAAAATATCCTGAATTAAAATGTTTTCTTCTGTTTGCAGTTGACGTTTCGCTTCTTCAGCAACAGGGAAATCGAGTAAGTAATGGTCACTTAAAGCCTCTGTTATTTCATCACCAGCTGTTGGTACCATGCCATATGCGACAACAGTACTTTTATCGGTAATGGCAATATCTGATGTACCAGCACCAATATCAACAAGTGCCACATTTAAACGACGCATTGTTGGGGGAATAAGTACATTAATAGCTGCAATAGGTTCTAAAGTTAGTGCATCCATCTCTAATTCCGCGCGTTTAAGAGCCGCGATAAGTGATTCTACGACAACTCGTGGCAAGAACGTAGCAATAACTTCAATTTGTGCTTCATCACCTTGCTGATCGAGTAGGCTACCAATTTCTTCGCCATCTAAACGGTAGTATAAAACTGAATAACCAACGCAATAATAGTGGCTTATTTTAGCGTCTTCTTTATGTTGAAGAAGCTGTTGCTGTGCCTGTTGAACAGCTTGCAGTTCTAAACGACTTATATCTTCCTCCGTAAAGATTGGTCGATTACGTATATTGATCGTCACGCTTGCTTGTTCTGTTTTTAAGGAGCGACCAGCAGCAGCGACGCTCACTTTTTTTAAAGGACCATGCTTCTCTTCAAGCTCATGTTTAATTTCATTGATTAAATCTGCCACATACATGACATTATGTATTTGACCATCAACCATGGCCCGTTCTTTATGTTCTTTTACCAAGATGTCTTCCACGTGAAAATGGTCATTATCTTCAGCTAAAATAATGCCTACTACAGAACGTGTACCGATATCAAGTGCAAATAATTTTGAACTCAATGTATTCGCTTCCTTTCTCGTAATATATTAACTTGCTTTTAGTAAATACAGCTGGCATAGAGGAACTCAGGCTAAAAACACATCCTGTGAAAACGACTGAGTGACCAATATCGTGTTGGCATAAAGCCTCTGGTGGATGTCACGAAGCGGAAAGGAGTCTTTATACTCGCTTCCTTTCTCGTAATATGTTAAGATAATTTAGCGAGTTGAAGCGCTAAATTAAAAATGCGTGACATTCAGTGCAACATTGATTATAATGTTGCTAATATCTAAAAATGTAACATACATTTCAGAGTTCTGAAAGTGTCTGTCGTGAGGAGAGGAGCAAGAAACATGAGCCAAAAAGATTTAGAAAGCTTACGTAGTCAAATAGACGGTTTAAACTTAGAAATTCTTCGTCTAATTAACGAACGTGCAGCAGTAGTTGATGAAATCGGTAAGATTAAAGAAAAACAAGGTGTAAATCGCTATGATCCATTACGTGAACGCCATATGCTTGATCTTATTAAAGAGCACAATCAAGGTCCGTTAAACCAAATGACGGTTGACTATATATTTAAGCAAATCTTTAAAACAGCTTTAAAACAACTTGAAGCGGATAAGAAAAAAGAATTACTTGTTTCTCGTAAGAAAAAATCAGAAGATACTGTCATTAATGTGAATGGTGAGCTAATTGGCCAAGGAAAACCATCTTTCGTATTTGGACCTTGTGCTGTAGAATCATACGAGCAAGTAGCAGCAGTAGCAGCATCTATTAAAGCAAAAGGTGAAAAGTTAATTCGTGGCGGCGCTTATAAACCACGTACTTCTCCATATGACTTCCAAGGTCTTGGATTAGAAGGACTTAAAATTTTGAAACGTGTGTCAGAGGAATATGGTTTAGGCGTTATTACGGAAATCGTTACACCAGGTCATTTAGAGGAAGCTTTAGATTACATTGATGTTATCCAAATTGGAGCACGTAATATGCAAAACTTCGAATTATTAAAAGCAGCGGGTGCAACAAATAAACCTGTACTTTTAAAAAGAGGCTTAGCGGCGACAATTGATGAATTCATTCACGCAGCAGAATACATTATGTCTAAAGGAAATGAGAACATCATTCTTTGTGAGCGTGGTATTCGTACTTACGAAAAAGCAACTCGTAACACATTAGATATTTCTGCTGTACCAATTTTAAAACAAGAAACGCATTTACCAGTACTTGTAGACGTAACACATTCAACAGGTCGTCGTGATTTACTTTTACCATGTGCTAAGGCAGCAATTGCTATTGGAGCTGATGGCGTAATGGCAGAGGTGCATCCAGATCCATCTGTAGCACTTTCTGATTCACAACAACAAATGGATATTCCAACATTTGATGCTTTCTACGAAACATTACAAAAATTCATGAAGAGCCATGAAATCAATGCTTAATTTATTTCAGCAGGTGTCCAAACACACTCGCTGAAATAGAGAAACTCAGTCTAACAACGCCACGTCCTGTGGCAACGACTGAGAGACCAACATCGGTGTTGTTGCCGCTGCCGCTTCGCTTTTTGCGCAGGCAAAAAACACGTTGCTGTGCCGCTGCGTTAGCACTACGCTTTCGCGCAAAAAACATCAGCAGGCTTAAGCACAAAGCCGATGCCAGACGCAATTATGCCGGGACATAATGAATGTGTTGATAAACACCGCTTGCTTTAATCGCAGGCGGTGTTTACTATATAGTGACAAAATAATGACTAGAAAAGTACTATTTGTACTTGGTTTTTCTTTTCATGGACATACTGCTTCTTGAAAAGAATATGAAAATTATCGTATGATAAGGCTATAAAAGGAAAAAAGGGAGGCACGTGCGATGACTGTTACAATTTATGATGTTGCAAGAGAGGCAAATGTTTCGATGGCAACGGTCTCTCGTGTAGTCAATGGTAATCAAAACGTAAAACCGGCAACACGGAAAAAAGTATTAGAAGTAATTGAACGATTAGAGTACCGTCCAAACGCAGTAGCGCGTGGATTAGCAAGTAAGAAAACAACAACAGTTGGCGTGATTATCCCGGATATTGCAAACAATGTTTATGCGGAGCTGGCACGTGGTGTAGAAGATATTGCAACAATGTATCGTTACAATATTATTTTAGCCAACTCAGACCAACATGAAGATAAAGAGCTTCAGTTACTGGATACAATGCTAGGAAAACAGGTTGACGGTATTGTTATGATGAGTGATGAAGTAACTGAAAAAATGCAACAAACTATGGATCATTCACCTGTACCAATTGTGCTTGCAGGTTCAGTAGATGAATCGCAAACAATTGCGACTGTTAACATTGATTATTTCCAAGCAGCTTATGAGGCGATTACATTACTCATTCAAAATGGCCATAAGCGAATCGCTTTCGTAACAGGTCCACTTACGTATACTATTAATGGAAAATTCAAACTTGAAGCTTATAAAAAAGCTTTACAAGACGCAGCTTTACCTATAGATGAATCACTTATCGCTGCTGAAGAATCGAGCTATGATATGGGCTTAGAGGCGTGGGAATCATTATCTTCACTGGAAAATCCTCCAACTGCTTATTTTGCAGGTAGTGATGAATTAGCAATTGGCTTGATTCATGGTGCACAGGATGCAGGTAAAGATGTACCTGAGGATATCGAAGTAATCAGCTTTGAAAATTCAAAATTAGCACGTATGGTTCGTCCACAGCTAACAAGTGTCGCGTTACCACTGTACGATATCGGAGCTGTTGCAATGCGTTTGCTGACTAAATTGATGAACAAAGAGCCTGTTGAGGACGAAGCGGTTATTTTGCCTCATCGTATTGAACATCGACAATCTGTCAAAAGTAAATAACAGTAATTAACACGTAAATCTGATAATGGATTTGCGTGTGTTTTTTTATAGACGGTTTGAAAGCGCCAGAAGATAGAGGACTAAAGTAAAAATAAAAAGCCTCACGATTGTCGTGAGGCATAGTGTTAACCGTGTTTTTCATTGCGAATAATATGAAGCGCTTTAGTTAGCATTTGCGCATTTTTTTCTTCAATCTCTGCCTTGCGAGGGATTGGCTCATACAATGGATTTGGATCCTCCCAAGTTGGAATAAAAGGCACAGGTGCTTCAGGCTGCCAACGATCTAACCAAGCTTGAGGTAGAGGTCCTGTTGGTAATTGCTGATCTGTCATTTCAAGCCATAGCATCGACCATGCGCGAGGCACAACACGCCAAATGTCATAGCCTCCACCGCCAACGGCAATCCATTTCCCCCCACAATATTCATGTGCTAATTTATGCGCAAGTTTTGGGATTTCTCTATAAATGTTCATTGTTCCATATAAATGTGTTAGTGGATCAAAATAATGTGCATCTGCGCCGTTTTGCGTTAACACAACATCTGGCTTGAAAAATTCAAAGACTTCTCGCATAGCTTTTTCATAGATTTCTAGAAAACTCTCATCTTCTGTAAAAGCGTCAATTGGAAAATTAAAAGAAGTGCCATAGCCCTGCCCATTTCCGCGTTCCGTAATATTCCCAGTTCCGGGGAAAAGGTAGCGCCCTGTTTCATGAATAGATAATGTGCAAACATCTGGATCCTCGTAAAAACTCCATTGCACCCCATCTCCATGATGGGCATCGGTATCTACATAAAGTACACGAGCATTGTATTTTTCCTGTAAATAACGAATAGCTACTGTACTATCGTTATAAATACAAAAACCTGATGCACGGCCACGGAAGCCATGGTGTAGCCCTCCCCCTAAATTGAGAGCGTGCTCGGCTTTTCCTTCCATAACATAATCGACAGCTGTTAATGTTCCACCGACAAGCTGTGCACTTGCTTCGTGCATATTTTCAAAAATGGGTGTATCTTCGGTGCCTATGCCATAGCTTTCACATTGTGCCTCTGAAAGCTCACCATGTCCTGCTCTTTTAACGATTTCAATATATTTTGGATCATGTGCAAGTAAAAGTTCTTCCTCTGTTGCGACACGAGCTGGCACGATATTTAAATCATCAAGAGCATCAATATTTTTTAACAAATCCATTGTAAGCGTCAAGCGTTTATGATTGAAAGGATGGGTATCTGAAAATTTATATCCGAGTTGCTCTGGTGAGTATATAAATACTGCTTTTTTCATTGTAATGAAACACCTGGCAAATTAGGCCATAATACATCAAAGCCCTCTTTACGAAGTTCTTCAATCATAGCTAATGGATTGAGAGTTTTTACTCGGATACTTAAAATTTTATTTTGCGTATTTTCAGAGTCGGGATAAACTAAGACGCTTTGGACATTTGCATGGTGTTTACGAAAAATTTTAGTAATCTCAAATAATATTCCTGGTGTATCGGATACACGAATTTCTATTTTTGAGCCAGGTTCAGTGGCACCTGTTAACTCTAAGTATGTATAGAGTAAATCGGTAGTAGTGACAATCCCAACTAATTTTCCTCCGGAGACAATTGGTAAACAGCCTATTTTAGATTCATAAAAAGTAAGCGCTACTTCCTCCACGAAATCAAGTGGATGACCGACAATTGGATTTTTAATCATAATCTCTTCCACTTTTGCATTAAAAACTGGAGAATTAGGCTCATCCCGTAACGAGGAAGGCAATGCCTCTTTAATATCTCTTTCAGTGATCACCCCAAGAACATGATACTCCTCATCTACAACTGGTAAATGACGTACTTTTTTCTCACGCATGAACTTCAGCGCTTCAACCACTGTGTTTGTCGGAGCCAGCGTGTATGGCTCATCATTCATAATTTCTTCTACGATCATATACTCATCCCCTTTGTGTTGGTTTTAATACATGAAGCGATTTCTAAAGCGAAGTCTATCGAATCTTTCCATTGTCTCAGGAGGCACGCGTTTGCCTTCACGTGCCATCAGGCAGTTAGCGGGATGTGATGTAATTTCAGGGTCATCTGTCGCAAAATATTCGAAGTTGGCAGAGCCCATCATTTTCTCCATCATTTTTCGATAATCCCAAACGTTTAAACCAGTCCCTTTTAAGTCCCAATGCCAATAATACTCGGTAGTGATAACAAGATAGTCTTCCATTTCATCTCCCATAAAAGATACGGCTAGTAGTGCTTTACCAGCACCTGAACCACGATAGTCTGGAATGACTTCAATAGCACCTAATTCAATCATGTTATCAATTCGATCCTCCGCCCAGCGTTCGAGTGGATCGGGATATAGATAAGTGACGTAGCCTACAATAATGTTTTCATTTCGAATAATAATAATTCGTCCTTCAGGAAGTCCTGCAATTTCTATAATGGCTTGCTGCTGTTGCTTTGGAGGTCTAAAAGCAACCAAGCCTTCGTGGAATGAATATGTAGCTAATTTTTCTGGAGGAACAGGTCCTTCCACATACACAGTACCATGCTTTGTTTCCTTTGTGACAGAAAAAAAAGTTTTTTTGTGTTCCATAATGACACCACCTGAATTTAATAGTTTCATTATAGCTGATTTCCTGCGGAAAAACGCTATCTTTTGCAAAATATACCTGCATTTTTGGAAAAATATAAATATTAAGACATTATTAATGAATTCGTGTAAAATAGTTGTATATCGCATCTGTTATTCAACAGATGAATGTAGTGTGAATAGGCATTCACTATTTTTACACTGCTTAAACTGTTGTATAACAAATGCTACATAACGTAGTTGTCTTTGGAGAAGGTGGCGAATTTTGAAGGGAAAAATAATGACATTACGACGATTTGAAATTTGCTTCCTAATGGACTAAGGCAATAGCAAAGAGAGGGGTATTTTCATGGGGATGAAAATGATGGAGAAGTTGAATGCTTTACCTGGGCAATATAATTTACTTGATTATGAGAAAGCTGCGGCAACTCATGATTGGAAAGAGACAGAAAAGGGATTTAGTTGGTATGAAACAGGGCTTGTAAATATGGCATATGAGGCAATTGATCGTCATACAGAAACGCATCGAAAAAACAAAGTTGCACTTTATTTTAATGATGGGAAGCGTAAAGAGACTTATTCTTTCAATGAAATGAAAAAGCTGACGAATAAAGCAGCCAATGTTTTTAAAGCGGCAACAAATTTAGAAAAAGGTGATCGATTATTTATTTTTATGCCGCGTTCACCGGAGCTTTATTTTTCTTTATTAGGCGCATTGAAAATGGGTGTAATTGTAGGTCCACTATTCGAGGCATTTATGGAAGGTGCAGTTTATGACAGACTTGTAGATAGCGAGGCTAAAGTATTAGTGACAACACCAGAGTTACTTGAACGCGTACCTTTAGCGAAGCTACCGCATTTGCAGCACGTCTTTTTAGTAGGATCTGATATAGAGGAAACACCACAAATTTTAGATTTCAATAGACGCTTGAAAGAAGCACCTTCTCAATTTGATATTGAATGGGTGGACAGAGAGGACGGTATGATTCTTCATTATACTTCTGGATCAACTGGAGCTCCAAAGGGCGTATTGCATGTTCATAATGCAATGCTTCAACAATATCAATCTACACAATGGGTATTAGATTTGCGTGAAGACGATATTTACTGGTGTACGGCTGATCCAGGATGGGTGACAGGTACAGCATATGGCATTTTTGGTCCATGGTTAAATGGTGTCACAATGCTAATTGTTGGTGGAAGATTTTCACCACAAGCTTGGTACCAAGCTATTGAGGATTATAGTGTAACAGTTTGGTATAGTGCACCAACTGCTTTCAGAATGTTAATGGGTGCTGGTAGTGGTATGCTTGAGAACTATGATCTATCTTCGGTACGCCATATTTTATCTGTTGGTGAGCCGTTAAATCCAGAGGTAATTCGTTGGGGGACTGATGAGCTAGGTCACCGTATACATGACACATGGTGGATGACAGAAACTGGTGCGCATATGATTTGTAACTATCCTTCCATGGATATTAAGCCAGGCTCAATGGGTAAACCATTACCAGGTATTCATGCGACAATTGTTGATGATGCTGGTAATGAAGTACCACCCTTTACAATGGGGAATTTAGCGGTTCGACGTGGTTGGCCTGCAATGATGCGTCAAATTTGGGGGAATCCACAGCGTTATGAATCCTATTTCTTAAAAGGTGAATGGTATGTGTCTGGGGACTCTGCCTATATGGATGATGATGGTTACTTCTGGTTCCAGGGGCGTGTTGATGATGTAATTATGACAGCTGGTGAGCGGGTAGGTCCTTTCGAGGTAGAAAGTAAGCTATTAGAGCATCCAGATATAGTAGAGGCAGGGGTGATTGGAAAGCCAGATCCTGTCCGAGGTGAAATTATTAAAGCTTTTGTATCATTACGTGAAGGTGTTGAACCTTCAGATACATTGATAGAGGATATTCGTAATTTTGTTAAGAAAGGTTTATCTGCACATGCAGCACCACGTGAAATTGAATTTAAGGATAAGCTACCAAAAACACGCAGTGGTAAGATTATGCGTCGTGTGTTAAAGGCATGGGAGTTAAATTTACCAACTGGTGATTTATCTACGATGGAAGATTAATTATAAGAAGCAGGAATTTATTCGGCCGACGAAAAATTCCTGCTTTGTTTTTTTATATGTAGGGGAGCATTAGCCCTCTACTAGCGCCGTATATAATGTTTACTTACCATCTATTTCGACAATAATCGTGTAAGTGTCATGAGCATTTGTAGCGAAAATTTCAGATCCAGCTGGCAGTTTAGTAGCATAAAAATCTTTGAAAAATAGAGTGGATGTCCTCGTTTTTTTATTTCTCCAATTTTCTTCTTTTATAAAATCACCCTTTTTTAGAGATTCTTGATCGGATGCTTTTATATAGATTAATTAGTCAAATTGTAAAATATCTGCTTGAGGATCTTCTTTAAGAATAGTTTTTAGGCGAAGCGACGGAAAGAAGAGGCAAAGTGACGGAAGGAAGAGTCAAAGCGAGGAAAGAAATCTGAGCGACAGAAGGAAGAGTCGAAGCGACGGAAAGAAGAGCCAGAGCGACGGAAAGAAATCCGAGCGACGGAAAGAAGAGTCAAAGCGACGGAAAGAAGAGTCAAAGCGACGGAAAGAAGAGTCAAAGCGACGGAAAGAAGAGTCAAAGCGACGGAAAGAAGAGTCAAAGCGACGGAAAGAAGAGCCAGAGCGACGGAAGGAAGAGTCAAAGTGACGGAAAGTAGAGCCAGAGCGACGGAAAGAAGAGTCGAAGCGACGGAAAGTAGAGCCAGAGCGACGGAAAGAAATCCGAGCGACGGAAAGAAGAGTCGAAGCGACGGAAAGTAGAGCCAGAGCGACGGAAAGAAATCCGAGCGACGGAAAGAAGAGTCAAAGCGACGAAAAGAAGAGCCAGAGCGACGGAAAGAAATCCAAGCGACGGAAGGAAGAGTCAAAGCGACGGAAGGAAGAGTCAAATCGACGGAAAGAAGAGCCAGAGCGACGGAAAGAAGAGGCGAAGTGACGGAAAGAAGAGCCAGAGCGGCGGAAGGAAGAGTCGAAGCGACGGAAAGAAATCCGAGCGACGGAAGGAAGAGTCAAAGTGACGGAAAGAAGAGCCAGAGCGACGGAAGGAAGAGTCGAAGCGACGGAAAGAAGAGGCAGAGCGACGGAAGGAAGAGTCGAAGCGACGGAAAGAAATCCGAGCGACGGAAGGAAGAGTCAAAGCGACGGAAGGAAGAGTCAAAGCGACGGAAGGAAGAGTCAAAGCGACGGAAAGAAGAGCCAGAGCGACGGAAGGAAGAGTCGAAGCGACGGAAGGAATAGGGTTATCCAAACTTTTTTAAAAGCATTCATTGAATGAAGTTTATGAAAATTAAATAAATAAATAAAAATTCAGTTGACTTAATAAATATGCAGACGTATACTAATTTTAACTTAATTCAGAGGTGAGTGCATTGAAAGTAGGGATTGTTGGTGCAACCGGATACGGTGGATTAGAGCTTATTCGATTTTTACATAATCATAAAGCTGTGGAACGGATCGATTTATTCACATCTTCAGAAGAAGGCGTCATTTTTTCTTCTAAGTTTGGTCATCTCGTTCATATTGCCGATACACCTTTACAAAAAATTGATTATAGGACTTTGGAGGAATTTGATGTTGTTTTTACAAGTACACCTTCAGGAGTGACAAGTGAGCTATTACCGCCATTGGTGGGGAAAGGTCCTAAATTAATAGATTTGTCTGGTGACTTCCGTTTACAAGATCCAGCATGCTATGAAGCATGGTACGGTAAAAAAGCGGCGCCGTTAAAATTTATTCAACAAAGTGTTTATGGCTTAACTGAATGGAATGCAGAAAATATTCAACATGCTCCTCTTATCGCAAATCCAGGGTGTTATCCAACAGCCGTTTTACTTTCGCTGTTACCATTGCTAAAAGAACGATTGATTGATTCAAGCTTTTTAGTGATTGATGCGAAAAGTGGGATTTCAGGGGCTGGAAATAAACCATCGCAAACAACGCATTTTAGTGAGGTAAACGAAAACTTTTCAATCTATAAAATGAATACACATCAGCATATACCGGAAATCGAGCAGGCTATTACAATGTTTGCAGGGATTAATACAACTATTTCTTTTAATACGCATTTAGTGCCAATGACTAGAGGGATTTTATCTACTTCTTATGCACCTGTTATGTCTGGTGTTACAGAGCATCAGCTAGTAGCTTGTTTACAGCATGCCTATGAAAAGCATCCGTTTGTACGGATCGTTACAGATGTAAATAGTCTAGGAACAAACCGTGTAAAAGGTTCGAACTATTGTGACATTTCGGTGAAGGTTGATAGCCGTACGAATCGTGCCACAATTGTTGGCGTCATCGATAATTTGGTCAAAGGTGCTGCAGGGCAAGCCATTCAAAATATGAACGTTCAATTTGATTTACCACAAACGACAGGATTAGATGTCGTGCCGTTCTTTTTGTAACTTATTTGGAGTGAATTTTTGTGAAATTGATTAACTAAGGGGGAGATTTTATGACATTAGTAGCATCCACAAGTATTATGAAAAAATTATCGAGTAAAAATATTGTTTCACCAAAGGGCTTTAAAGCTGCGGGTTTACATTGTGGTTTAAAGCATAAGAAAAAAGATTTAGCTGTGTTAGTTAGTGAAGTACCCGCAAGTGTAGCAGGTGTCTTTACAATGAACGCTGTACAGGCAGCACCATTAAAAGTAACGAAAGAGGTTGTGTACACAACGAAGAAAATGCAGGCGATGATTGTTAACTCTGGAAATGCTAATGCATGTACAGGAAAACAAGGTGCAAAAGACGCCCAAACAATGCAGGCCCTCATAGCAGAAAAGCTAGGTATTGGGGCAAATTTAGTGGGTGTTTGCTCAACTGGTGTCATCGGTGAAATGATGAATATGGAGCCACTGGCAAACGGGATTAATCAGTTAGAGCCAAAGGATAATTTAGAAAGTGCTATTGATTTTGCACAAGCGATTATGACAACAGATACGGTTATGAAAAACACAAGTTACAGTACTATTGTTGATGACAAAGAGGTTATTATCGCTGGCGTAGCAAAAGGGTCAGGTATGATTGAACCGAATATGGCAACAATGCTAGGTTTTATTACGACAGATGCAAATATTGAATCAGATGTCCTACAGACTACATTATCTGATATAACAAATATGACGTTTAATGCAATTACAGTGGATGGGGATACATCTACAAATGACACAGTAGTTGTCATGGCAAACGGTTTAGCAGGAAACGCGGCTTTAACTCCTGACCACCCAGATTGGCAAAACTTCTACTATACGTTAAAAACAGTAGCCGAGGACTTAGCGAAAATGATTGCTAAAGATGGCGAGGGTGCTACGAAGTTGATTGAGGTTGAAGTTGAAGGGGCATTTTCGGATGAAGAAGGACGAAAAATTGCTAAAACAGTAGTTGGTTCACCACTTGTAAAAACGGCTGTATTTGGCTGTGATGCAAACTGGGGACGTATTATTGCCGCTGTAGGCTATAGTGGTGCAACGGTTGATCCGGAAAAAATTACGATTCAAATTGGCGGTGTAACAATGGTTGAAGATGGTGAGCCAGTGCCATTTTCGGAAGATGAGTTAATTCAAATTTTAAAAATGCATGAAGTGAAAATTTATGTGTCTCTTGGTATTGGGGAAGGCAAAGGGCATGCTTGGGGATGTGATCTCACTTATGACTACGTTCAAATCAATGCCTCATACCGCTCGTAAACGAATGGTCATTAAGCTTGGTGGAAGTACGTTAGATGGCTTAAATGAGTCGTTTTTTGAGAATTTTAAAAAACTCCAAGAAAGCGGCATAGAGCTTATTATTACCCATGGTGGTGGCCCAGCCATTAACCGTGAACTAGCGGTGCGCGGAATAGAATCACATGCTTTAAATGGTATTCGTGTCACGAGCAAAGCTGCAATGGATATTGTACAGTCAACGTTAATAGGGAAGGTCAATCCTACGCTTGTTCATGAATTGACAATTTCTGGCATTGTTGCAATTGGATTAAACGGCTTTGATGGTCAATTAATTATAGCAGATTTTCTTGATAAAGATGTATACGGTTTTGTTGGTGAAGTGAAAGCCATCAATACATCTTTGCTAGAAGCAATAATGAGTGCCGGGGTTGTACCGGTTATTGCTTGCGTGGGATCAGATGAACATGGTCAGGCATTAAATATTAATGGAGATACGATAGCAAGTGAAATAGCATTAGCGATAGATGCGGATAGCCTATTACTAGTAACCGATGTAAGTGGTATTCGAATTAATGATGAATATCAACCGAAAGCAACACGCTCCTCTATCAATCAATGGATTGAGGAGGGGCATATTTATGGTGGGATGATACCTAAAGTTCAAGGAGCTCTCGAATGCTTAAGTGCAGGTATTCCATCCGTGCAAATTGTTGGAGAATCCTTAGTGGGTACGACGATTTTATCCGGGAGTTGAAGAAAACCCGAATAAGTAAAGTTTCCCTTCATCCTCACCAGTAACAGTCATTCTTCTTCATAGATAGGTGGTATATAAGGAGCAGTATAGTTGTTTAGGGAAAATGATTGTTATAGCAAACTTAGTAGGAGTTGATAAAATGAGTGCTTTATTTGGAAACTATGGCAAGCGCCGCGCCCAAATTGTCAAAGGGCAAGGAACTGTTGTAGAAGATTCGGCTGGGAAAAAATATTTAGATTTTACAAGTGGAATCGCTGTAGTAAGTCTTGGTCATGCACACCCTGCAATCGTGAAGGCTATTCATGATCAAAGTAAAAAACTTTGGCATATTTCTAATTTATTTGATATTCCCGGTCAGGAAAAGGTTGCGCAAAAATTAATAGCAGATACACATTTTTCTTATGCATTTTTCTGTAATAGTGGGGCGGAAGCAAATGAAGCGGCCATCAAACTCGCACGCAAGCATACCGGAAAAAATCATATTATTACTTTTGAAAAATCCTTTCATGGGCGAACTTTTGGAGCGATGTCCGCAACAGGTCAGGACAGTGTACATAATGGCTTCGGACCGCTTGTTGAAAAATTTACGATTCTTCCTTTTAATGATGTGGCAGTACTTGAAGCAACGATTGACGATTCTGTGGCAGCAATTATGCTTGAAATGATTCAAGGTGAGGGCGGTGTTAATAGTGTATCACCAGAATTTGCTGCAGCAATCGCTAAAGTCTGTGACGACAAAGGAATATTACTAATAATCGATGAAGTTCAAACAGGTATTGGACGAACAGGTACAAGATATGCCTATGAACAAACGATTTTAAAGCCAAATATCGTGACATTGGCAAAAGGGCTAGGTGGAGGATTCCCGGTTGGTGGAATGCTAGGAACAGCCGAGCTATTTGATACATTTAGTCCTGGCACACATGGGACAACATTCGGTGGAAACCCACTTGCGATGAGTGTTGCTGAAACCGTGCTTAATCATGTTTTTGAGCCAGCTTTTTTACAAAATGTGCAGGAGCGATCTTCGTATTTTGTTAAGCAGTTGAAGGAGAATCTACCGTCTACATATACGGTACAAGGCCAAGGCTTACTTCTTGGCATTGGTTGTGGCGATACTGAGGTAGCCTCGTATATAGCTGCAGCAGAGGAAAATGGCTTATTATTAGTAGGGGCGGGACCAAATGTTATTCGTCTACTACCACCATTGACCGTTTCAAAAGAGGAAATAGATGAGGTAATTGCGATTTTAAAAACGATACTGTTATAGTATCTGGACTATTAAAACGATAAAAATGAATCTGCTAGACTTTCTTTGTAAGAAATCTAGCAGATTGTTTTAATGCTTATCAAAAAAGACTTAACAATGAGGTTGATTTCCGTTCTGGCTGGGCGCTTTGTTGTGGCTGCCGCTGCGTTACACTACGCTTTCGTACAGGAAAAATTGTTTCTGCCGCTTCGTTTACACTACGCTTTCACACAGAAAAAATGTTGCTGCCACTGCGCTTTCACACAGAGCAACGCTTCCTGGGGCGCTTCATCGCTCCAAAGTCTCAGCTAATCCTCAAGGGGTCGCTCAGCCTCCACTCCAATCAGAATACGTTATAAAAAATGTCATCCGCAACTTTTGGGTAGTTTAGTAAAATCCTATTGTAGCTCTTTTACTAAAGTTTTCACTAGAGTAGGGAGCCAATCATGAAGGTGACTAAATGTAAAGCCTGCCGCTTCTGCCTTTGTAGTAGACATATACCAATCTGCCGGAACTCCATATGGTGACTGCGACATTTCATCGTTACCTACCAGAGAAATTTTTGCAGACTTCCCAGTTGTTTCTTCAATAAGCCCGAGCAAATCCTTTAACGAAATTGCACCTGCAGCTGTGGCATTATAAGGTCCTTCAATTGGTGTAATGCCAGCAAAATATAAAAATGCAGCTGCTTCATCATCTGTAATAAAGCTCATCTTTGCTTCGATATTTGGTAATGAAATAGGCTGTTCCTGTAAAACTCGTTCAACATGAAAATGTAAACGGCGTGTATAGTCGTTCTCCCCCATAACAATCGGGAAACGTACAGCGACAACAGGGAATGTGGCTTCTTTGAAAAGTACTGCCTCTGCTTGACGCTTACCCTCTCCATATGAAAAATCTTCACGGTTCCCCATCCGAACTTCATAATCATATGGATTAAAATCTTCTTCTGTTTTGACAATGCCGTCTATTTCATAGGTTGATAGAGTGGATGTAAAAACGAACTTTTTCGTTTTACCTTCTAAAATTTCACATATTTTATGAGCTTCGTTAGGAGAATAGCAAATATTATCATAGACAATATCCCATGTTGTATTGGATAGTGCCTGTGACAACGAATCGGCATCATCTCGATTAACGATTAGCTGCTTCACCTTTGTGCCAAACGGATTCCCGCTTTGTCCACGTGTTAAAATAGTTACGCTATGACCGTTTTGAATAAAGAGTTCAACAAGCTTTTTACCAAAAAAACGAGTGCCTCCTAAAACTAAAATGTTCAATTATTTCCACCCCTTCAAATTAGTAGTCCCCTTTATAATGACAAAAAAACAGGCATACTACAATTACTTTTAATTGTAGTATGCCGTGTAAGATGATTATTGGGTAGTCGGTGGATTAGTCGGTGGAGTTGGTTTTCCGTTGTCTCCTCCGTTAGAGCCATTCCCGGTGTTTCCGGAACCATTGCCGTTATTTGAGCCATTGCCGTTATTTCCGGAACCACTGCCGTTATTTGAGCCGTTGCCGTTATTTCCGGAACCACTGCCGTTATTCGAGCCGTTTCCGTTATTTCCGGAACCACTGCCGTTATTCGAGCCGTTTCCGTTATTTCCAGAACCATTGCCGTTGTTTGAGCCGTTGCTATTACTACCATCTGACCCATTGCCATTTTCCGAACCGTTTCCGTTATGGTTCGGGTCATTACCGTTAGTCGGTGGGGTCGTTGAGGGATCTTTTTCTTCCTTGTCTTTTTCAGGCTGGTTTTCATTCGCACTACCACCAGTAGAAACGACATTTGATTGCGCTGAAGTTAAACCTGTAATATCGACAGCGACAACAACATAGGCTTGACCACTTGCTACTGTCATACTTTGTGATGACTCAAGCACTGATCCGACAAGTGTTTTACCACCGTTTGTTACTTTATATATTCGATAACCGACAACATCATTTGAAGAGCCTGTCCAAGATAATGTATTGCCATTAACTGAAGCGGTTACTGCTGCTGGCGAATTGTGATCTGCCGGGAAATCAACAGCTGATACCGATGAATTCGATAATGTCGAATTTTTTGGTAATAGGCTTGCTGGGTTACCGCCAAGTCTGCCTAACATTCGTTTAATAAATGCTTGATTAATACCTGCGCCACCTGGTTTTACAAATTCTGGTGGTGTGTTAGGGAGTGCATTATACGTTTTACCTTTAATCGTCACAACCTTTGAGGAAGCTAAGCTATCATCAGGCTGCGAAGGTAAAAATACTTTCGCGTTAAACAAATCAGAGCGTACGAGACCAGCATTAGCACATGCTGCTGATGGTGCTAAACCAGAAATACCACAGAATGATGCAGTAACAACGTTTTTCGGTTGCTTAAATCTAGTTTTAGGGGAGATTAATTGTGGATCGACATCATACACAGAATTCATTAATGATCCCCATAGCTTGTTAATTCGCACACTAGGCTGTTGATACGTATTATTAAATGTATACAGTGATTGATTGTTATCATAACCCATCCATACACCAAGAGAAACATTCGGGTTATAGCCAACTAGCCAAACGTCTTTATAATTTTGTGAAGTACCTGTCTTAGCAGCAAAGTCAGCAGAGAATTTAAGTGAATTTCTTGCAACTGTACCTGTTCCTTGTGTTAACACATCTCGTAACATATCTGTAACGATATAAGAAGTTTCAGGACTAAACACTTGTTCAGGTTTAACTTCGTGTTTATATATGATATTTCCATTTTGGTCTTCAATTCTATCAATCATATAAGCGTCGATGAATTGACCGCCGTTTGCGAAAGTTGCATAGGCGTTGGTATTCTCTTCAACAGTTATACCATCTTTTACTCCCCCAATCCCAGCTGCAAGGTTTGTAAAGTCATCAGGTTGTAAAGTTGAGATCCCCATTTTTACTAAATAATCGGCAGGACGTCTGTTAAGAATATCATAATATAGACGTAAAGCAGATAAGTTTTGTGAACTAGCTAAAGCTTCACGTGCAGGTATAAGTCCTCGTTCATCGCTACTAATATAGTTGCTCGGACTCCAACTGCCAACAGAGAATTTTACGTCGACTAATGGACTACCTGCACCGATTACACCGTATTCTATTGCAGGTGCATATACGAGTAAAGGCTTCATTGTTGAGCCATTTGAGCGTTTTGCCTGTGTAGCATAGTTATAATTTTTCAATTCAAAGTCACGACCACCGACAAAGCTTAAAATACGTCCAGTATTATTTTCAATTAAAATACTGCCGACCTGTACAGGCATTTGAGTTTCCACTGCTTCACCTGTTGCAGGATCCTTGTCTTTAACGGTGTAAGTATGACCGTAATTTTTGAAGTTTTCCGCTGCTTTTTGCATCGCATCGTACATATCCTTATTTATAGTTGAATAGATGCGATAACCTTTTGAACGGACATCACGATCTGCTAGGATCGTATACTTATCTTTTAATTTTTTTTCATTTTTTAAGCGTTCTGGATCAATACCATCTGCTACTGCTAGTTTTTCAGCAATAATTTCTGTAGCGCGACTTTCAAGCTCATATGTTAGCCATGGGTAGCGATCCTCTGTGCGCATCTCTGGTGAACGGAAGTCAGCGGTAATATCATAAGCGAGTGCTTCTTTATATTGAGCTTCGTTAATGTAACCTGCGTCTTTCATGCGATAAAGTACAGTTTTCATACGGTCAATACCCTGTTGAAGAGCTTCTTTACTTTTAAGTGCACCCGTATTCGTAAAAGGTGTGTAAGTAAAAGGTGCTTGAGGAATTCCAGCTATATACGCTGCTTGAGGAAGCGTTAAATCCTTTGCTTTTACATTGAAAATACCTTCAGCAGCTGTTTCAACCCCTGCAATGTTTCGACCGGAAGAGTTACGACCGTAAGGAATTATGTTTAAATAGGCCTCTAAAATCTCTTCCTTTTTCATAAAGTGCTCTAAACGCATAGCAAGTAAAAGTTCTTTTGCTTTTCGCTCATAAGATACTTCGTTTGTTAATACTTGGTTTTTTATAAGTTGTTGTGTTAGTGTAGAACCACCAGTTTGAGTGGAAGAGTTTGTGACGTCTTGAAGTAGCCCGCGGATGACAGCTTTCGGAACTATTCCGTTATGTTCACGGAAATACTCGTCCTCTGTCGCTAATACAGCATTAATAACATCAGGTGCGATATTGTTTAATGTTGTTGCCCGACGGTCTAAATCTGTCCGTAATTTTCCGATATAAATATCATTGGCAAAATAAATCTCACTTGTTGAATCGTAGTTGAAAATTTCATTTCGTAATTCTTGCTTTGAGCGTAGTGGCTCTTCTTTTACAAGTGACGCAAAATAGCCAGCGCCAACTGACCCGGCAAATACAGTACCTACCAATGCAAAGACTAAAAATAGTAAAAATAAGTTCCAGGTAACACTTCCTGAAATACGTAATTTCTTCATCCATTTTTGTTGAATTAATTCATCGATCTTTGCATTGATTTTCTCAATCCAATCTTTCAATGTATCGACCTCCTAAAATCTTGTCTATTATAGCACATATTGATTTAGGTCGAACATAGTTATTGACAATGAAAAAGAATCGTATAGAATAATGCTTATAGTTTTCTAGTGATGAAGAGCTTGCAGTAGTGTCTATATTCCCTGTTTAGAGAGCCAGCGGTTGGTGAAAGCTGGTCATAATGTAGAGACGAATTACGTGCTTGGAGCTTAGACGTGCGCGCCTGCGATAAAGGCGGTTGAATGAAGAGGAAGATGGATGACATCTTCAAGCCGGGTGGTACCGCGTTAGATATTAACGTCCCTGCATGCAATGTTTTGCGTGTAGGGACTTTTTTTGTTCTCCCTACACAACATATTAAACACTTAGGAGGAATAAAAATGACGAACGAATTATTACAAGACTTAGAATGGCGCGGATTGTTATACCAACAAACTGATGCTGAAGGTATGAAAAAATTATTAGATGATCAATCTGTTTCTTTATACTGTGGTGTTGATCCAACTGCGGATTCTATGCATATTGGGCATATTGTACCACTTTTAACGCTACGTCGATTCCAAAAAGCAGGGCACCGTCCGATTTTATTAGTAGGTGGTGCGACTGGTATGATTGGTGATCCATCTGGTCGCTCGGAAGAACGCCAATTACAAACTGTTGAGCAAATTGATAAAAATGTTCAAGGTATCCGTAGTCAATTAGAGCGTATTTTTGACTTCGCAGAAGATGGTAATGGTGCACAATTAGTGAATAACCGTGACTGGATTGGCAATATAAATACGATTGAGTTTTTACGTGATTATGGGAAATTAATTAACGTGAATTACATGTTAGCAAAGGATACGATTGCATCACGCCTTGATACAGGGATTTCATTTACTGAGTTTGCGTATACTTTAATTCAAGGTATTGATTACAATCATTTATACAATCATTACAACTGTCGTATTCAAGTAGGTGGCTCTGACCAGTGGGGGAATATTACAACAGGTTTAGAAGTTATTCGCAAAACACATGAGGAAGAAACGAAAGCTTTTGGTATAACAATTCCTTTAGTAACGAAAGCAGACGGTACGAAATTTGGTAAAACAGCAGGTGGTGCTGTATGGTTAGATAGTAAGAAAACATCTCCATACGAGTTCTACCAATTCTGGATTAACGCTGCAGATGCTGACGTTGTAAAATACTTAAAAATCTTCACATTCCTTTCTCGTGAAGAAATTGAAGCTTTAGCAGTATCTGTAGAAGAGGAACCACATTTACGTAAGGCGCAAAAGGCACTAGCCGAAGAAATGACTCGCTTAATTCATGGTCAAGAAGCTTTAGACCAAGCAATCCGCATTACAGCTGCTTTATTCTCTGGAGACTTAAAAGCACTTTCTGCTAATGAAATGAAGGATGCGTTTAAAGATGTTCCTTCTATTGAATTGACTAAAGAAGATAAAAACATTGTGGAATTATTAGTGGAAGCGGGTATTTCACCTTCAAAACGTCAAGCTCGTGAAGACGTAACAAATGGTGCGATTAGCGTGAATGGTGAAAAAGTCACTGCATTAGAATATGTAATCGACGGCAAAGATCGTTTAGAAGATGCATTCAGCATTGTGCGTCGCGGCAAGAAAAAATACCATATGGTGAAGTTTGTTTAATCCGAACAAACATGTCAAACATCCCCTCGAAATTTGAGGGGATGTTTCTTTCTTTTGGTTGAAAAATGGTCAAGGAGCACTCTTCTATGGGCGAACATTTAGCTGCTATCTTAGCTTTGAATGCGCTGATGCTGCATTTTATCACTATAAATAAGTAATATGCCAGAAAATACACGCTAAATAACCCCCTTACTTTGCTGAACAGCCACACTTTGTTTAGTAAGACAATGCCACTGACAATTTGTTAGTTAAAAAAACTAGGAAGCTTAACGTGCTTATATTCTTCGGGGTGGAGCATATTCGCTAGCTTTAATGCACCCTCTATGAGGCGTGGTGATGGGCGACAATAAAGCCATTCCTCCATTACGTGAAGCTGTTTCATTTTAACAGCTTGAAGCTCCTGCGCTTGTGCACGCTTTAATAGATTAGCCGGTTGAATACGCTCAAATGCAACCCCTACCCAAGCCATCATAATATAGTCTGGGTCGCGCCTTACAACATCAGCCCAATCAGTTTGCACGCTTGCTAGTTCTACATCTTGAAACAGATTTTGCCCACCAGCAATGGCACTTATTTCAGTTAGCCAATTTATGCTACCTGGTGTAAAGATAGGGTTTGGCCACCACTCCCAATAGAGGGTTGGTTTTTTAGGAATCGTTTGAGCAACTGTGCGAAGGCAATCGATACATTGTAAATATTCCTCAGAAATTTCTTGTGCACGACCTTCAACTCCGCAGGCTTTACCTAAAGTATGGAGATCCTGTGCGATTTCCTCCAATGAATTAGCATTAAAAACAATATGGGGAATATTTCTAGCTTGTAACGCTTCAATATTTTTTTCCATGCCAGGGACACTTAAGGATGCGAGTACAAGATCAGGCTGCAACGCCTCTAATGCATCCATATCAATTGATAAATCTGGGCCAAGCTGAGGTAAGTTTTTTACTGTTAATGGCCAATCCGAAAAATCATCGACTCCAACAAGCTGATCAGTCAGGCCTAAATAAGCAACAAGCTCGGTATTACTAGGACAAATTGATATTAAACGCATCTTCTTATCTCCAATTCTTTTTAAGAAAAGTATAGCTAGTGTTGGAATCACATACAATGACAGAATGTTTTTCTCAATAAAAAAGGCATGCCAAGAGACATGCCTTCTGACTTATTAAGAAAGTGCGATAGCTTTGAGTGATTCTTCTTCTTTCGCTACAGGGCCCATCGCATTTGTAATAATTTGTTTAATGTCTTCTAAAATTGCTTTGCGTGGGTTTGTTGCAGCACATACATCTAACATTGCATTTTTCGCTAAGATTTCAATATCCTCATCCTTCGCACCTAGTTCGCGGAAGCCACTTGGAATTTTCAAATCGCTAGAAAGATTTTCAATTGCTACAATTGCCTTCTCCGCAGCATCACGTTTACTTAATCCTTCAACGTTTTCACCTAACAATTCAGCAATTTTTGCAAAACGCTCAGTACGTGCTGTTAAGTTAAAGCGGCAAACATGAGGCAATAAAATAGCATTACATACACCATGTGGTAAATTATAGAAGCCACCTAATTGATGAGCAATTGCATGTACGTAGCCAAGTGAAGCGTTATTAAACGCCATGCCTGCTAAAAATTGTGCGTAAACCATTTGCTCACGTGCTTCTAAATCAGCACCGTTTGCATAGGCACGTGGTAAATATTCAGGAACTAACTGAAGTACCTTTTCAGCGCAAGCGTCAGTAATTGGTGTTGCGTTTGTCGATACAAATGATTCGATTGCATGTGTTAATGCATCTAAACCAGTTGCTGCTGTTAGAGCAGGAGGTAAGCCAATCATTAGCTCTGGGTCATTAATTGATAGTAGTGGAGTAACATGTTTGTCCACAATAGCCATCTTCACTTTACGAGCTGTATCCGTGATAATCGTGAAGCGAGTCATTTCACTTGCTGTACCAGCAGTTGTGTTAATAGCGATTAATGGCACTAATGGGTTTTGTGATTTGTCAACGCCCTCGTAATCATGAATGCGTCCACCATTCGAAGCAATAAGTCCGATACCTTTCGCTGCATCGTGTGCGCTACCTCCTCCAAGAGAAACAATCGAGTCACAGTTTTCAGCATGATACACTGTAATCCCATCCTCAATGTTTTGATCTGTTGGATTTGGTTCTGCTTTCGGGAAAATTGCTACATCAATTCCAGCAGCTATAATGATGTTAGCAATTTGTTCAGAGAGACCTAGTTTGTGTAAGCCCTCATCTGTTACGATTAATGTCTTTTTCACTTCTAAATCATTTAAGCGTTTACCAACTTCTTGAATTGCTCCAGGTCCAAATAAGTTTGTTTTCGGCATAACAAATTGCTTTAGAACGTCTGACATATTTCCAACCCCTTTTAAAAAATTGTTATTGCTTGAATGATGGCGAACCACCTTTCGAAATTCATAGTATTCTATTCTTTGTTAAAGTTCAACTCGTATTTTTATTAAAATTGTTAATTTTAGTTGTGTTATTATTTTGCAAAAAAGTTAGTCTTGTTTTTGGGTGATAGAAGGTTTAATTGTCTAAGGGTATTGATTTTAAAAAGATTTAAAAATTGTTTTCCTATGAAAATAAAATATATTTTTTGGAAATGTGTTCTATTTTAAAGGAGAATAGAATAGTAAATAATTGATATTTTGTTTTTACTATAATAGTAGTGGTTAAGTTGTTTTTTTATTGTGTAATTACTATTTTGGTCATAATTTATAGGTATATTCAAAATTATTTGACCCTCCTTTTTAAATTGTTTAAGGAAATCTATAATGCGAGAGTTACATAAAGAATGACCGTATATCCGAGTAATGTGCACATATAGAAAATTGCCGTTGAATCCAAACAGATAGGAGGATAACCGCTGTGAGCATTAAAATGATATACCTCCTGCTTATAATTGGACGCTTTAAAGCTTTTTTCAAGGGAACTAAAAAAACATAATGCCACTATATCGAGCACAGTAAGTTCAGAAACCCCCAATATTTCTTCCTTTGAATTTTTAATCTTTCCTATTTAGACTTCCGTAAAGATAAAAGAATTCCTTTTTCATTTGTAAATATTAATTAATATTTACAAACTGGAATGAAAACTTATTAAAGTTTTTATTTTCTGGGCACTTTGCAGGAATATTTGCCCTTTTATTGAATACTATTTCAATGAAAGTATATTCAATAAAGGGGTGGGGAGATGTCAATTAGACATGAACAAAAAGAACAACGAAGGGCATTGATTTTACAATCTGCATTAGATTTGTTTATTCGGAAGGGGTATGGTGAAACGAAAGTTGCTGATATTGCTAAAGCTGCTAATATGAGCATGGGGTTGCTTTTTCATTATTTTGACTCTAAGGAAAAGCTTTATGAAGAGCTTATTCGTATAGGGTGTGAAAGGCTTCAAATGGATTTTAGTTTTACGAATGAATCCCCATTAGCTATTTTTACAGCCGCTGCTGAGGAGTTGTTTGACATGATTCGTACAAACCCATCTGCAGCAAAAATGTTTGTCCTAATGGAAAATGCACAACATCTTGATTCCTTGTCGGAAGATTTAAAAGAAATGCTTATGGAGGCAGATAAAGTAATAAGAAAGAGTGTTCCATTAATAGAGAAAGGGCAAATGCTAGGTGAAATTAAACAGGGTAAAGCTGAAGCCCTTGCCGTAGCATTTTGGTGTTCTATTCAAGGAATCGCTCAATACATTGCGCTGCATCCCGAAACTCCTTGTCCAAATACGATGTGGGTTATTTCAATCCTTGAAAACAGGGAGGTGGATTGAAAAATGAAAACAAAACGCAACTTAATAATTTTTATAGTTGTTGTTTTGCTATGTGGTTGGCTTGGTGTTTTTGTAGATCGCTTCATCCCTGAACAGCCTAGAGGCGACACGCTTGGAATGGGCATTTGGCTAGTGTTTCCGCTGTTGACAACTATACTATTACGTGCCTTTGCGGGAGATGGTTGGCGAGATATTGGCTTATTACCTAATTTGAAAGGGAACATAAAATGGTATATTGTCTCGCTCCTAGTCTTTCCTGGCGTCACTTCTATAGTATTGTTAGTAAGCGATCTATTTGGCTGGATGGATTTTTCGGATTTTAATTTAGTTGAACTAGTTTCAGTTTTCGTTGGTGGTTTACTTATTCAATTTATTAAAAACTTTTTTGAGGAATCCGTTTGGAGAGGGTATTTGACAAGTAAACTTTTAACGTTAAAAGTAAGTGATTTTCGGTTATATTGTATTGTTGGTGGTGTTTGGGGAGCGTGGCATATTCCGTACTTTTTAGTGTTCCTATCAGAAAGTGATATCTTCAGTGTACTTCCTGTAGATAGATGGCTATTTGCGTTAATAGGTATAGTGACGATGATTTGCTGGACAGTAATGTATACAGAAATTTATTTAATGACGAAAAGTATATGGCCACTTGTCCTTATGCATACGACAGAAGATGCACTTGTAAATCCGCTTATTCTTAATGGCTATATTAAAATTGCCCAAGGGAGAGAATTCCTTGTTTCCCCAACGGCAGGCATTATTACTACAATTCTTTACCTAATGGTAGGGCTTTTATTGCGAACTAAACGAAAAAAGCTGGAGAGGGAAATTGTATCAAAATCAACTACGGCTGTTATCGTGAAAATTTGAATTTTTTTGGCACCGAATTAATTTTGTCTATAGCAATTATTGTTACTACCACTACGTTAGAACGACGTTTTCTCTCAGAGCTGTTGAAATGGTGGAACCAGATAAAAATTTCCAGTTTGGTTCAATTTGAGTATTATTAAACTAACGATGCAGGTGCAGGATAGTTTAATAAGAAAGGGAGATAACAGTGGGATATTGGGAAAAGGAATTACTTAATACATCACGTGGGACCTTTGAAATATTTATCAAGGGAGAAGGGAAACCACTTTGTATGACCCATCATTACTCTGTATTTAATCGGACAGGAGATTATTTTGCGGAGACATTTACAAAAACAAACAAAGTATTTTTAGTAAATTTAAGAGAGGCAGGACATTCAGAAAAAGCAGTAGAGCCTTATCAACTGAGTATGTTGGAATCGATATTCGATTTAGAAGCTATACGTGAAAAATTAGGATTTGTTAAATGGGGATTTGCGGGGCATTCAACTGGAGGTATGTTAGGAATAATTTACGGAATATATTTTTCAAATAGCCTAGATTTCAATGTAATTGTCGGAGCAGCTGCAAGAGAATATATGACATTTTCAAAAGATTGTATTTATAATCCCGAACACCCTAAATTCAACAGAATGCAAGAACTGATTGAAATCTTAAAACGCCCAGATTTACTAACAGAAAAAAGAAATAAACTAAAAGCTGAAAGGACGAAGCTATCTTTATTTGAGCCTGATAAATATGATGAACTTTTTTCTCTAAGTATAAGTAAGGAAATATCTGCAATTCGTTTGAACTTTTTTAGTCGAGAATTGCAAGTATATGATGTGTCGAAAAAGTTAGGATTTATAGTAACGCCAACTTTAATAATGTGTGGTAGATATGATGTACAGTGTCCTGTAATATATTCTATTGAAATGCATGATAAAATAACGAACTCAAAATTAGTTATTTTTGAAAAAAGTAACCATTATCCGTTCTTGGAGGAATCAGAGAGATTTGTGGATGAATATAAGTTGTTTATAAAGGAGCAACCATAATATTTAGCATCGTCGATAAAAAGCAAAAACCCTAGAGAACCTTAATGTAAAAGGCTTTCTAGGGTTTTCTAAACTACTCTTTGCAGAGCAATTTAATTAACGAGAGTAGTACTCTACGATGAATGCTTCGTTGATTTCAGCTGATAATTCAGAACGCTCTGGTAGGCGAGTGAATGTACCTTCTTTTTTGTCTGCATCAAATGTTAAGTAGTCAGGTACGAAGTTGTTTACTTCGATTGCTTCTGCTACTACAGCAAGGTTTTGAGATTTTTCACGAAGAGAAATCGTTTGACCTGGTTTTACGCTGTATGATGGGATATCAACGCGTTTGCCATCTACTAAGATGTGGCCGTGGTTTACTAATTGACGAGATCCACGACGAGTACGAGCTAAACCTAAACGGTAAACTAGGTTGTCAAGGCGAGTTTCAAGAAGGATCATGAAGTTTTCACCGTGTACACCTTTCATTTTACCAGCGCGGTCAAATAGAGTACGGAATTGACGTTCGTTCATGCCGTACATGTGACGAAGTTTTTGTTTTTCTTGAAGTTGTAAACCGTATTCTGATAATTTTTTACGTTGGTTTGGACCGTGTTGACCTGGTGCGTAAGGGCGTTTTTCGATTTCTTTACCTGTACCGCTTAGTGAGATACCAAGACGACGTGATAATTTCCAAGATGGACCTGTATAACGAGACATAGTGTTGTCTCCTCCTTTAAATTTGGTTTTTTTGTTGTAAAACAAAAACCAGTAGTACCCATTCTTATACGCATTTTATTTTCATGTATTTTCGCCTATGCAGCCTTTAGGTTACGCAATACACCATCTATTTGTTTAGTTATACTAAATAGAATAGAGGAATAAAATACAGTAATAAGCTTATACCACTGCTGCGTTTATTTTACACAAACTCCATTGTAACGGCTTATTACATAGACGTCAATTATTAGACTAACTATTTTCGAAAAAAGGGTAATAGTATAAATTTCCTCTTTATATATATTTCGAAACGCAAGAGTAGTTAATGGTACAGTGTGGAATGTAAAATGTAAAAGTAAAATAGAATAACATAGTCAAAATGACACAAATTATGTATACTATACTATAAGTTAATAGTATTGATTTGGACGTTATAGAGAAAAGGTGATTTCATGACAGACCATTTACAAACGCTAAAATATATAAAATCAGATGTTTTGAGCATTTGGGTGAGTTCTAAGGAACAAGCCGGTTTTAATGAGTATTTTTGCTCATTAGAACAGTGTCTAAAGAAGCGCTTTGGAATTGTGAAAATGGCATTTCTTGGTTTTGAAGGTAATTCTTTAATACCTGTTGAAGAAATGGCTACTTTAACAATTGAAACAAAACTAAATGCTGTGTCATGGTTAATGATTGAAGCTAACTTTTATCAACAGAAGTTGGTGAAAGTCCCTTATATATTAAAAGAAAAAGAAGCATATATGATGATGACAGATATGGTGCTTTTCCAAGCAGATGGTAAAAATCCAATTGGTGTGCTACTCGTTGAGGCAACCGATGCCTGGACAGACTTTATGGCTTCAGATTATGGGGAAGAGTTTATTGAAACGCTCACGAAGTTCTTTCAGATAATTAGAGAAAATCTTCAAGTAAAAGTGAATGAAGATCAATATAGAAAATTGTACAATATGACAGATTTATTTCATTCCACTATGGATATTGATTTAATTTTAGAAAATGTCTTGAAAAATATTAAGGATAATTTTCCAGAGTTTAATGTGGAGCTTATACTATCGAATGATCAAGACCGCCATACGACGATCGATATTAAGCTATTTGATTACTTATCTGAAAGACCAGCGACAATTGAGGCTTTTGTCTCAGGAGAGTTGACGACGGAGCTAGCAAGCGATTTGAATTGTCGATTATTAAACGCCCCTATAAAAGGAAGACAAGCAATTTATGGTATTTTACAAGTAAGTGCACCTACAACATATCTTTTTTCAACGACTGAAAAAGATTTTGTACGAATGCTAGCACAAACATCTGGAAATGCGCTAGAAAATGCGAAATTATATCATCAATCACATCGCCTTGTAAGTGATTTACAACTCATCAATGAAACATCGCATCGTTTAAATATGAGGATTGACATAAATGAAATGTTACTTTTCCTTCAAAAACAGTTAATGAAATCTTTTCAACCAATGGAAGTTTGTTTCGCTTTTAAACATAATGATACCTTTAAAGTGACGGATGCTAGTACAGCCTTATTCAATGCAGAGAAGGGTCAAACATATATCAAACATGTTGAACATCATTTCGAACATACTAACGATCCACTATTTATTGCCGATTTCAGTCGATTAACCCCTAATCAAATTGAATATCGTTCAATTATGGCAATCCCGATTTTAATGGAAGAAAAAATTAACGGCTTTAGTATTGTGTTACACAAGGAGCCATATTTCTTTTCATTTGATAGCTTTAAACTAATGCAATCATTAATCCATCACTCTTCTTTAGCAATTGCAAACTCTATACTACGTAATCAACTTCAAGAAATGGTAGATTTGGACCATTTAACAAAATTATATGCAAGAAGTTATTTAGATCAGTATGTAGAAAGATCCCTTAAAAATGATCAATCAGGGATGTTTTTACTTATTGATATTGATAATTTCAAACGTATTAATGATACGTATGGTCACCAAATTGGTGATAAGATTCTTATGCAAATTGCGGTCCAGTTAAAAGAAACGATTGGAGCTCGTGGCATCTGTGCACGCTGGGGTGGAGAAGAAATGTCTGTGTATATCCCAAATATTGATGAGAAAGAAGCAATCGAATTAGCAGCCACAATTGTTGCAAAAATTCCAAATACAACAGATCCTCAGGTGACTATTTCAGCGGGTCTCATAACATGGGACGAACAGTACCATCCAGCTTTTCAGTCTGTTTTCCTCCATGCAGATACAGCGCTATATGAAGCGAAAAACAGTGGCAAAAATCGATTTTGTGTTCATGATCGATCTTATCAAAACAATTTATAATGTGAAATAAAGAAAACGTCAGCCTTATGTGCTGAAATGCCCTGAAATGACAATACATCATTTCAGGGTATTTTTTATAAATGGAGAAGTAAGGTTTTAACGAATATCTCTAACCCTTCTTGATCTTCCTTTGAAAAGCGGTTTACGATTGGACTATCGATATCAAGAACACCGATGACCTGTTCTTCTTTTATTAAGGGAATAACAATTTCGGATTGGGATGCAGCATCACAGGCAATATGTCCAGGAAAGTCATGTACGTCTTTTACTACTATTGTTTCTGCTTTGTCTACAGCTGTTCCACAAACTCCGCGTCCAATTGGTATTCTGACGCAGGCAGGTAAGCCTTGGAATGGCCCTAATACAAGTTCATCCCCCTGTAATACATAAAAACCAACCCAGTTAATGTTTGGTAGGAATTGATTTAGTAAAGCAGAGGCGTTGCTTAAATTAGCAATGCGATCGCTTTCTCCCGTAAGTAAGGCATCTAACTGTTTGGCTAGTGTATTATATTGCTCGGCAATGGGTCCTTCATAATTAATTTGTGTAAACATAATAGCACCTCGTTTGAAAGTTATTTATTTTGGAAATATAACATTATAGTGTTGATGTAAATCAGCAACACTATGAGCATCTGAACCAAAAACAATTGGTAGCCCAATCGATTTACTATAATCGATAAAGGGTAAAGGTGGATAAGGTTCCTGACAATATGTTTTACTTAAACCAGCACTATTTAAATCTAGCTCATAGCCTTCTTCCTTCATTAAATCTAAAACTTCTCGAATCCGCGAAGAATCATCAATTTTCATCTTATGTGCTAATTGAAATTTGTGAATAAGTGAAGGATGTCCAATGCGCTTAGGCTTGTATTGCCCTAAATCTGCTTTAATGGATTGTAGGACGGTATCATAATATAAATTATACACTTGTTCAATAGAACCCACTTTTTTTGAAAAAGCCATAAAGCTTTCTGGAGAAAAGTCTATGCAAGCAAAGGTATTTTGCCATTGTAAAAAATGGACGGATAAAATAGAGTCATCTAAAAAGTGTCCATATGTATCAAGAAATTGACGAGTTTCTTGTTCAAAGCCTTGAATATAGTCCACCTCAAGACCGATATGAATGCGAATGTCTTGCGCATACTCCTCTTGAAGGCGTAGTAAATCTTCAAAATAAGGCATTAAAAATTCCGGATTCATACCACTATCTTGCTGAGGTGTAGGGTCAGTAAAATTCAATGGTAATGGTGCATGTTCTGTAAAGGTGATATCAGTAAAGTTGTGAGAAATTGCTTTTTCAATGTATTGCTTAAATGAATCAGAAGTACCGTGTGGACAATAAGGACTATGAACATGGCCGTCACATTTCATAAAATTACCACTCCTTTAGCTTTTGGACCAAACACTTTTATTTGCGCAAATTGTTCAAAATTTAAGCAGATGTTATTCTAGAAAGGCGTAAATACATAAAAAACACTCAAATTTTAGTACAAAAGGCGATAACATAGTATATAATAAATACAACTAGCCAATTCGTTTATTGTAGAATAGGAGGCTTACGATGGAGTATATCATCATTCCGGTTATCCTACTATTAATTTTAGCGATAGTAGGATTTATGATGCGACGAAAACATACAACAATCATTGCTAAACTTGAAAATGAAAAATCACAAATACAAAACAATCCCATAAATGAGGAAATTTCAAAAGTTAAATCTTTGAACATGAACGGTGAAACGGAAGAGATGTTTGAACGATGGCGTAATAGCTGGGATGAAGTCATCGATGTACATATGACAAAAATTGATTCACTTTTATTTGATGCAGAAGATCAAATCAATAGACTTCGTTTTAAGAAAGCAACGTTAATTGAACGTGAGATAGAAGATTATATTCAAAAATGTGAACAAGATAAAGATAAAATCTTAGAAGAACTAAATGAATTAATTGGCAGCGAAGAAAAAAATCGTATTGAAATTGAACAATTAAAAGAATACTATCGCTCTGCACGTAAAACATTGTTGGCTCACCAACATTCATTTGGTGTAGCATTACCGGCTCTGGAGAAAAAGCTGGAGATGTTTGTTCAAAAGTTTGAGGAATTCGATGTCCTTACTAGTGAAGGGAATTATTTGCAGGCACGAGAAATTGTTATTGGATTGAACCAAGAATCACAACAGACATTTGAATATATTAATGATGTCCCAACAATTTTGACTGAATTGCAAGTAAAGCTACCAGGAGCGGTACAAGAATTGCGTAGTGGCCAGCGTGAAATGGAGGAGCAATCCTACTATTTACAGCATTTAGAGCTAACTAAGGGGCTCGATAAATTTGATGAAGAATTTGAAACATTAAAAAAAGAATTAGCAGAGCTTAATTTAAGCGTTGTTAAACCACGTGTAGCTGAAATAAATGAAGAGATTGATCACTTTTACGATCTACTTGAAAAAGAAGTTATTGCTAAAAATTACGTTGACCAAAATTGTGATCGTTTATTAAGCTCAATTACTAATGTTATAAGTTCAACAAGATTAGTAAGTGATGAAGCAACGTTTGTGCAGCAAAGCTATCGTTTAAATGAAAAAGATGCCGAAATTCCAAAAGTTGCATTAAAGCAATTAGAAGCTTTACAACGTCGCTATGATTTATTAGCGATGCGTGTTAGGGAGGAAAAATCTGCATACTCAAGTTTGCAGGAAGAATTGATTGAAATTAACGAGGAACTTGAACGTATTCATGAGGAGCAAGGTCACTTATCAAATACGATGAAGAAGCTCCGAATTGATGAAAACAAGGCCCGTGCACAAGTAGAAAACTTAAAGAAAACATTACAAGAAACAGATCGTCTATTGAATAAGGCGAATATTCCAGGTATCCCCGAAGAGATGGACGCTCGTCTAGATGAGGCGGCAGAGCATATTTATGTAGTTATGCAAAGCCTTCAAGAGGTACCACTCAATATGGGAACAGTTCATAACAATTTAAATGCTGCAACACTTTGTGTAGAGGATGTAAAAGCGAAGGCGCATGAATTGATTGAAAATGTAATGCTGATTGAGCGTATTATTCAGTACGGTAATCGTCATCGTGCCACAAATCCTAAATTGCATAGTTGTTTAAGAGAAGCAGAAAAATCCTTTAATCAATTCCGCTATTCCAAGGCATTAGAAGAGGCTGGAACGGCAGTTGAAGAAATGGAGCCAGGTGCTTTAAAGCGAATTCAAGAACTTGTAGCAGAAGAAACGCATCAAAATAGTCAAGTATAATAAAGAATTACATCAGCTGTCTAAAAGGTATAGTTAATACTTTTTAGACAGTTTTGTTATAAAGGTGCAAATTTCAATAAACATATTTGGAACGTTTGAGGAAGCTACGCATTCATTTTTAATGAGAAATGGAACGGGAAGCTTGACATGCTGTCTCACTACGATATTGATTAAAAACTATTAGAGGTGTTTCAAATGCAATTTTATATTCGGGAAATGAATGAAATTTTCGCGACTGATATTTTAGGTTGGAAATATGAGGAACCATATGATTTTTATAACAATGATCTATGCGATGAATCTTTAAAAGAAATTCTTGAAAGTCCGTATTATGCAATTGTCAATGATAAAGAAGAGCTAGTTGGTTTTTTCTGTACAGGAACATCAGCCCAAGTACCTATAGGGCGTAATTATGGTGCGTATTTAGACGAGTACATTGATGTGGGGATAGGGATGAAGCCTGAGCTAACAGGAAAAGGTTATGGTTCAGAATTTTTTTCATTTATTTTAAATCAGCTACAACAAGAAAGTCATAGTCCTCTTCGTTTAACAGTAGCTACATTTAATACAAGAGCTATTCACCTGTATGAAAAATTAGGCTTTACAAAAGTCATGGAATTTACAGCTTCAACTGAATTTATAACAATGAAGAAAGATTAAAAATAAGCATGTTTAACTACGGTTTATAGTGGTGAAATTCGCCACCAATACGGTGTTTAAATATAGTTTAAATATGGTCGCTGAAAGTGGAGGATGGTCGACTCCTTGGGGATCAGTTCACAGCGTCACAGATGAGACCCTGGAGCGAGCATTGCGAGTGAAGCGACAGCTACAAAGCGCCCAGCCGGAACGGAAATCAACCTCACGTTATAGTAACAATGCAAAACTCAAATTTTTATATACAGGAAACGCTCATAGTAAATTTTAATATGCCACTCTATAATGGGTGATTTTGCACATTAAAAGCAAACAATAAGTGATTAAATTAGGATAATTGTTAAAGTTAGTAGTCAATCGCTGAAGATTGCGTTATGATAAATACCGTTAAATCAACGTTTTGAAAGTGTGTGAATATTAATGGAAGTTAATACAATCTATTTAGACAACAGTGCAACAACAAAACCTTTAAAAGAGGTTATGCAAGCATTTATGGCAGTGAATGAGCAGTATTATGCTAATCCTGCTTCCATTCATGCAATGGGTGTTGAATCAAACGAATTGTTAATGCGTGCACGTGAGCAAGTAGCAGATATTTTGCAGACAGAAGCAAAAAATGTGCTATTTACATCAGGTGGTACTGAATCCAATAACACGGCTATATTTGGTTTAGCACGTAGCAATACACATAAAGGAAATCATATTTTAACAACCGAAGTTGAACATCCATCTGTTCTTGAATCTGTTAAGCAACTTGAGCAAGAAGGTTTTGATGTTGAATACTTACAAGTCGATAAAAATGGCGTTATTTCTTTAGAGGAGCTTCGCACAAAAGTGCGCAAGGATACCATTTTAGTAAGTATGATGCATGTGAATAATGAAATGGGTGCTATCCAACCAATTTTTGAAGCTGCAAAAATTATTCATGAATCAAGTCGGGCAGCTTTTCATGTGGATGCTGTACAAAGCTTTGGAAAGTTACCAATATCATTTAACGATGAAGATGGACCAGACTGTATTTCAATTTCTGGCCATAAAATTCATGGCTTTAAAGGTTCAGGTGTACTAGCTTTCCGTAAAAAAATGAAATGGCAACCGTATGCACTTGGTGGAGGGCAGGAGTTTGGTTTACGTAGTGGAACAGTAGCTGTACCGCAAGCAGTAGCTTTATCCAAAGCAGCTCGAATGGCAGTCGAGACGATGAATAATCGTGCACAAAAATATCGACAATGGAATGATGAAATATGTACGCAATTACGTGGTTATGGAGATGTAGTGCATATTTTATCAACCCCACAAGGTGCGGCACATATTTTATCTTTTAGTATTCGCGACTTAAAAGGTGAAGTCATTATCAATGCATTGCAAAAACGCAATGTAATTGTGTCGACATCGAGTGCTTGCTCATCGAAACAGACAAAAACAAGCCATGTTGTTGAAGCTTTAAATATTGATGAGCACTTTAAAAAGGGTGTTATTCGTATAAGTTTTGGAGCGCATGTAACAAATGAAGATATAGTAAAGTTTAAACAAGTATTAGATGAAGTATTGATGGAACTTAAAGGAGAATATTAAAAATGATTTGGAAAGAAATTTTAATTCGATATGGTGAGCTTTCTACAAAAGGTCGCAACAAGATGGATTTTATTCGTCGTTTACGCGAGAACATTCGTCATGCGTTTGCGGATTTAGGACATTTACACATTCGCACAGAGCGCGACCGTATGTTTATCGCCATTGAAAATGAAATACAAATGGACGTTCTATTAAAAGGATTACCAAAAATATTTGGTATCCAATCTTTTAGTCCAGTAGCAGCATGTGAAAAAGACATGGAGGCTATGAAAAAACTTGCCATAACAATTATGGATACATTTAAAAATGAGCAGCTTACTTTTAAAGTAGAAGTAAAGCGTACAGATAAAACATTTCCGTTAGAATCCCATGCTATTCAACGTGAAATTGGTAGTTATGTATTACCACGATATCAAAATTTATCAGTAAAGGTGAAACAGCCTGATATCGAGCTTCGTGTAGAGGTGCGTCATGATGCAACATATATGATGGCACAAGTTATTTCGGGTGCAGGTGGAATGCCTGTAGGTTCGAATGGTAAATCTTTATTAATGCTTTCTGGAGGAATAGATAGTCCTGTTGCAGGTTATTTAATGATGAAACGTGGAGTGCGCTTAGAAGCGATACACTTCTTTAGTCCACCTTATACAAGCCAAAATTCATTAGAAAAAGTAAAGGTGCTGGCTAATGAATTAACGAAATTTGGCGCTAGTATACGTTTACATGTGATTCCTTTCACTGAAATCCAAGTTCTTATTAAAGAAAAAGTACCTTCTAATGTATCGATGACAACCACTCGTCGTATGATGCTAAAAGTTGCTGACAAAGTACGAGAAGAAATTGGTGCATTAGCAATTGTTACAGGTGAAAGTCTTGGACAGGTAGCGAGTCAAACTCTTGAAAGTCTAACAGCTATTAATGCCGTAACTAACACACCGATTTTACGTCCATTAATCTCATCAGATAAATTAGAAATTATCGATATTGCAGAGAAAATAGGCACATACGAAACGTCAATTCAGCCATTTGAAGACTGCTGTACAATTTTTACTCCAGCAAGTCCAAAAACAAAGCCGAAGCTTGAAAAGGTTGAGCATTACGAAAGCTTCTCGGATTTTGATGAGCTAATCGGACGAGCAGTGAAAAATCGTGAAGTCTATATTTTCCCGAAAAAGGAGCAAGAAGCCGATAAATTTGCAGATCTTCTATAGAAGAAACTTGCGATTTCCTAAGCGAACGAGCCGACTCAAAAATCTTGAGTCGGCTTTTTTGTTTATTTCCTTCGTGGCACAATTTACCTAAAAAATTTTTGTATTAAAAATCTAATATCGCACATTCTATATTCACAAGGAGGTGAGAGACATGACTTCAAATCGCAGTTCAAACAAGCTTGCTGTACCTGGTGTAGAGCACGCGCTTGATCAAATGAAATACGAAATTGCACAAGAATTTGGTGTTCAATTAGGAGCTGACGCTTCAGCTCGTGCTAACGGTTCCGTTGGCGGTGAAATCACTAAACGTCTTGTACAAATGGCAGAATCACAATTAAAAGGTATGCCAAACAACAACCTATAATTGCATAATCGCAATTATAAAATTAAAACCAGTGACCGTAAAAGGCACTGGTTTTAGTTTGTTTAAATTTATTAATTTTTATCCCGTATGAATGGGCGTAATTTATCTATATCAAAAGAGAAGCGTCATGCCCTCCCATTGTAAAAATCCGCTTGGAATAACTAAAGATCCCCACTGCCTTTATCCTTCAAATGATTTCAATGTAGAGACTGTATTTGCAATATCCTCACTTTGGCAAATTGCAGAAATAACTGCGATTCCATCAGCACCTGCTTTAAATACTATAGGAGCATTCGAACAGTTTATGCCTCCAATTGCAACGATAGGGAGCTCCGGATATTGCATCCGAGCTTGTTGTAAAAAATTCGTTCCACTAGGTGGATTGGCGTCACTTTTAGAAGTAGTTGAAAAAATCGGTCCAATTCCTACATAATCAGCACCATATTGTAGAGCAGTTTGTAATTCAGCTTGTGAATGAACAGAAACGCCTAAAATCATGTTGCCAATTTTATTACGCACCGTCGACACGGGAAAGTCCTCTTGCCCAATATGAACACCGTCTGCTCTAAGCTTTATAGCCAGCTCGACATCATCGTTGACGATAAACGGAACATGATATTGTTGACAGAGCTTTTGACATTTATGAGCAAAATCTTCATAGGCTTGCCCAGTTAATGTATTTGGTCCTTTTTCACGATATTGAAACATCGTAATTCCAGATTGCAGAGCTTTCTCTAAAACGTTTAATGGCTCGTGTTTGAAAACATTACTTGTACCCATTATAAAATATAGCTGTAGATCGTCACGTTTCATGAATGATCACCTCGCATGAATTCTTCAAGTTTTGATAAGCAAAATGATTTGTAGGACCATGTCCATTACCAATAGATAAATCATGAGTTATTGCTAATTGAATAAATTTTTTAGCCTCCTCAATCGCATCTTCTATAGATAGTCCGCGACCAAGAAAAGCAGTTAATGCAGCGGAAAACGTACAGCCTGTACCATGCGTGTTTTTCGTTGCAATACGAGTGGACTGCATGGAAAATGACCGGTCATCTTGGAAAAATACATAATCAGTAGCATAACGTTTATCCTCTAAATGACCGCCCTTAATAATGACGCATTGAATGCCTATTTGTAATAAGACGTTAGCTGCTTCTTTAATATCTGTTAAAGAAGTGATTTTCCTTCCAGAAAGGGTTTCTGCCTCTGGAATGTTCGGTGTGACCACTGTTGCTATAGGAAGCAAATAACTGCGTAATGCCTCAATTGCTTCTTGCTGTAATAAGCTTTCGCCACCTTTAGCAATCATGACAGGATCTACTATAAGCGGACAATTTATTGCAGTTAAAATCCGTGCAATTGATTGAATAATTTCCGAGGAAAACAGCATTCCAGTTTTAATAGCACTTATTGAAAAATCCTCGATAAGCGCTTGAAGTTGTTTTTCGACAAAACTAACTTCAATTGGTAAGACATCCGATACCCCGAGTGTATTCTGGGCGGTTAAAGCTGTAATAACAGACGTTCCAAACACCTTTAATTCCTGGAAAGTTTTTAAATCAGCCTGTATCCCTGCGCCGCCACCACTATCAGAACCAGCAATTGTCGTGACAATATGCATCATTGTTCACCACCCTTGGAGAGGCGGTGTAGTTCGTTCAATACTGCAATTTGAAAATCGCCAATAGCTGGGGAGGAAGAAGCAGCTTGCTCTGCCACTTTTTTATAAAGCGATAATGTTTCTATTAATTGGTCCAATGGCTTATGTCCTACAAGATAGGAAGCACAACAAATGGCACTCAATAAGCAACCTGTTCCAGTGACTTCTGTCATTTGTGAATTTCCACCTGTAACCCATTGCTGATGTTCGCCATCAGTAATAAAATCCTTTTCACCGGTCACAATAACAATACAATTGTAAAGCTGAGCTACTTTTTGTGCCTCAACTTCTAAAGAAATTGAACCACTACCACTATCTACGCCTTTTTGTTGCCATTCTATATCGGCTATTGCTGCAAGCTCTCCGACATTACAACGAATAGCAGCAAAATTTATTTCCTTGAGTAATTGTTGTACCGTTTGTTTCCGGTAAGTTGTTGCACCTGCAGCAACAGGATCTAAAACAACGGGAATGCCAAGAGCATTTGCTTTTTTTCCTGCAAGTAACATTGATTCTTTCATTCGCTCATTAAGGGTACCGATATTTATTAATAAGCCTGAGGCAATTGCGACCATTTCTTCAACTTCACGACTGTCATCTGCCATAACTGGTGAAGCGCCTATAGCTAATAAGCCATTTGCTTGGAAATTAGCTACAACATAATTAGTAATGCAATGAATTAATGGATTTTGTTTACGGATAGTATGAAATAACATTTTTAGTCCTCCTTGTTGGATGGACGTAAGCGTGCAAAAAAGGCTCTTTTTCGTGTAGAAAAAACACGCAAAGAGCCTTTCATCAGTAAATAGATGTGAATTGCTCCCTACGTCAGTATTAACTAACAGGTTCAAAGGGTCAGGTTTTACCTTCTCAACTCTAATTGAGTCCCCCTGCAATCATGCTTTTAGTTGACCAAAATGTACCATATTATTCATTCGTGTTCAATAGGTCTTTTTTCTTCGCGAAAACAGCACTAATGCTATGTCAAAAATTGATAGTACTAATACGTGACTGATGCCATATAGCAGAGCATGATAGTTGTCACGACTTTAATGAATTGGAGTGAATTCCATTGAAAATGATAAAAATTGAGTTTTATAATGAGCGTACAAAAGGGGGCATTTACCATGAAAAGAGAAGATTTAATCGCACCAGAATGGTATAACATTTCAGATGAAATTGAAAAATATGCACAGGATGCAACTAAAAATGCATTATTAGTTTATAACGAAGATGAGGAAATTCAATACTTAACATATCGAGCTTTACTTGAAAAGGCAAACCAGGCAGCACATGTATTTACAACTCAAGGTTTAAAAAAAGGTGATGTTATGTTGGTTATGGTGCCAAGATCAGTTGAAGCGTATATCGTTTATATTGCTGCCTTAAAGGCAGGCTTAACGATTATACCTAGCTCAGAAATGCTAAGAACGAAGGATATTGAATATCGAATCAATCATGCCAATGCAAAAGGCGTTGTTGCATTTGAACCTTATATTGAACAATTCGATAATGTTGGAAATTTACAAGAAATACAGCAGTTTGTTATTGGTCAAGCACAGGAACCTTGGCAGCCATTGCTTGAAAAGATGCAAAATCAACCGACGACTTACATAAGTTCTACACCGACTAAGAGTACAGACATTGCATTTTTAGCTTATACGAGTGGTACAACAGGCAATCCAAAGGCAGCGGTTCATACACATAGCTGGGGTTATGCGCATTTGCGAACTACTGCACCAAATTGGTTAGGTGTACAAGAAGGTGACATTGTTTGGGCTACCGCAGCACCGGGTTGGCAAAAATGGATATGGAGTCCGTTCCTTGCTACTTTAGGAAGTGGTGCGACAGCATTTGTTTACAAAGGTCACTTCGATGCGGCAACCTACCTTTCATTGCTTGAGAAATTCAATATTAATATTCTGTGTTGTACACCGACCGAATACAGATTTATGGCAGGACTTGAAAATTTGCAAGACTTCAATTTAAGTACGATACGTCAGGCTGTGTCAGCCGGTGAACCTTTAAATAGTGAAGTGATAAAAGTATTTTCCGACGTCTTTAATGTACAAGTACGTGATGGTTATGGACAAACAGAGAATACATTACTTGTTGGAACAATGGTAGGGATGGAGGCTAGAATGGGCTCAATGGGCAGACCTACCCCAGGTAATACGGTTGAAATTATTAATGATTTTGGAAATCCTACTGTAATTGGAGAAGTAGGAGATATTGCTGTGCATTGTAAATCACCCGCGTTATTTAAGAAATATTTAAACGATCCAGAACGTACAAATTTACAATTCAGGGGCGAATGGTATATTACAGGAGATCGTGCATATAAAGATGAAGATGGCTATTTTTGGTTTGAAGGACGTGGAGATGATGTCATTATTTCGTCTGGGTATACGATAGGTCCATTTGAGGTAGAAGATGCGTTATTGAAGCATCCAGCAGTAAAAGAAACAGCCGTAGTTGCGAGTCCCGATGAAATTCGTGGAAATCTCGTGAAGGCATTTGTAGTGCTGACTGATGGAGTAGTGGGTGATGAAACGCTTATAAAAAAACTACAAAGCCATGTAAAAACTTTAACAGCTCCTTATAAATATCCTCGTGCTATTGAGTTTGTTACTGAGCTACCAAAGACTACATCAGGCAAAATTCGCCGTGTCGAATTACGTGAGCAAGAAAAAATCCAATATAGTAATCATCGTTAATTTCCTAGGAAATAATGTCGAAAATCAAAGTTCCTGCTTTTTTTATGAACTTTGATTTTTTTTTAATAGAAGATAATGTAGTATAGGTTGAATAAGCTGGATTGGTTAAATTTATTGCATAGTATTGGTTGGTTACTAAAAAATGGTATTTATAAAACGTGTAATTAGTTTATAAGTAGATTGGAATGGTTAAAAGTATACCCCATGTTATGGTGCTAAGCATATTATTGCAATAAGAATGAAACAAATTTGGATATCAATCGTATAACGTTATGAGGAGGCGGAAAGATATGAATGGTAAAAGGTGGACCGCTTTAATAATTGCAGGTGTATTATTATTGTTTTCATTAGGGATCAACACAATTTTTGCAATTTTTAAATCGAATTTCTTTAGTAATTTTGATAGCTTGGTGGCGGGAAACGATTTAACTTTGATGGAAGAAGTTAAAGAAAGCGGCGAAATGGATAAACGTATTGCATACTTAAAGGTTGACGGTACGATTCAAGATGTTGGCTCAAGTACGTTTTGGGAACCAGTTTCTTATGATCATCAATTTTTCTTAGATCAATTAGAAAATATTTTAAATGATAAGACTGTGGAAGGTATCGTCTTAAGTGTTAATACACCAGGTGGCGGAGTAAAGGAATCAGCTGAAATCTATAAAAAACTCATGGAAATTAAAGAAGAGAGACAAATTCCAATCTATGTAACTATGGATTCGATGGCAGCTTCAGGTGGTTATTATATTTCAGCGCCTGCAGATAAAATATTTGCGCAACGTGATACAATTACAGGTTCGATTGGTGTCATTATGCAATCTATTAATTATCAGGCGTTAGCAGAAAAAGTTGGGATTAAATATGAAACGTTTAAATCTGGTGAACATAAAGATATGCTTAGCCCAATGCGTGAAGTAACACCAGAAGAGCGTGCTATGATGCAAGACATGATTAATGAAACATATCAGGAATTCGTTCATATTGTGGCAAAAGGTCGTAATATGTCTGAAGCTAATGTGAAAAAAGTTGCCGATGGTCGAATTCTTAGTGGTAAGAAGGCTCTGGAAGCGGGCTTAGTAGATGAGATTGGCGATGAGGAAGCAGCAATCACTGCAATGCGTAAAGACTTTAGTTTAGAGGACGCAGAATTATTTGAGTATTCATATGAGACGGGTGGTTGGCCATCATATGTTGGGATGAAGATTGGATCAATGTTTGGCCCTTCAGCAGAGGAAAAAATGTTGATGAAAATTATGGCAGATTATAAAGCGCCAAAAATGATGTACTTATATGGCGAAAACTAAGGAGGGAGTACAATGACAAACAATGATATTGTTATGCAAGGTTCACCCTCTATGGAGAATACGTTCCTAATAAATCAGCCAATTACGAATAAAAATTATGCGTTAAAAACGGCAGGCTTTTGGATACGTTTCTGGGCATTTTTATTAGATGGATTCGTTATTACAGCTATAGGTGGAATTCTCGTTAACCCAATTTTTTATTTAATGGATTGGTCATTATCTGAGACTGTATGGTATGCACCGATTTCGATTTTATCTGCTATTCTTTATTACAGTTATTTCGTATTAATGACGAAGTTTTTTGGGCAAACATTAGGGAAAATGATATTTGGATTGCGTGTTATTTCATTAAAGCATGATAAACTGACTTGGTCAGATGTGTTATTCCGTGATTGGATAGGGCGTATCATCAATAGCATTTTCATGCCACTTTATATTCTTGTAGGCATTTTACCAAACAATCAAGGTCTACATGATTTTTTCGCGGATACAACTGTCGTTCATGAAAAAGTTTATGTTGAAAAAGATATTGTGCAATCATATTTGCCAATCACAGAGGAAAAGACTAAATCTGCACCTCTAGAGGAAAAACCAGAACCTGAAAAGCTGGAAAAACATAACGAAGAATAATGGCTTGAGCTGTCTCATTACGGTGAGACAGCTTTTTTTGTGATGGTAGAGGTGATTAATGATTAGTTCGTTGGAGAAAAGTCCCGAAAGTTGGGATGACATTTAACGACTTCGTTCCGGCAGGGTGACTCCTTGGGAATTAGCAATAGTAACACCCTGCTGCTGTCGCTTCTCTGTCGCGCAAAAAACACCCTGCTGCTGCCACTTCGCTGTCGCGCAAAAAACATTTCCTGCTCCAAGCGGCTCATCGCTTGTCGGAACGAAAATCAACCCTATATTATGGTGATGAGCTTGGGGAAATGGTGCAACCATAAGCAATTATGGTAGAACAGGTCCGAGAAAATTCTTTCAAAACTATTTTGATGAGCTGTCTCAGTTGCAATTAATTCCCTCCATTTAGTAATATTATGTACATATGAAGATTAGGAGGCGTTTATATGGCACAAGTAACATTTAAAAATGGCCCAGTAACACTTGTAGGTAACGAAGTAAAAGTTGGAGACAAAGCACCAGACTTTACTGTATTAGCGAATGATCTATCACCTGTTACATTAAAAGATTCAGAGGGGAAAATTCGTTTATTTAGCGTTGTACCATCATTAGATACTGGTGTTTGTGACGCACAAACACGTCGTTTTAATGAAGAAGCAGCAAAGTTAGGGGATAATGTAGTTATTTATACGGTATCTGTTGACCTTCCATTTGCTCAAAAACGTTGGTGTGGTGCAGCAGGCATTGATGCTGTTCAAACAGTTTCGGATCACCGTGATCTTTCATTTGGTGAAGCATACGGTGTCTACATCCAAGAATTACGCCTTCTAACGCGTGCAGTGTTTGTTGTGGATGCAAATGACAAAGTGACATATGTGGAATATGTTCCTGAAGCAACAAACCATCCAGACTATGAAGCGGCAATTGCAGCTGTCAAAGCACTAGCATAATTTATTGATATTAGGCTAAGATATTACTAGACAAAGGGGCTGTGACAAGTTTTTGTCACGGCTCTTTTCTGCTTGAAAGGAAGTTATGTATGGAAAATATCGAAAAGTTATTTGGTATGCTAAATGAACATGCTGAAAAAATAGAAAAAGAACATAATGTTACATTACTAGAGGGGATTTTAGATGGTTTAGAGGCATGGTTAGATGGGGAAGTTGACTTTTCACAAGACGGTGCTACAAAGGAAGATGTGCGCAAAGCAATTCAAATTGCTGTTTTAAAGGGGATGCGAAAAGGTTCTCAGCCGAATCACCAAATGACACCAGATACTCTTGGATTATTAGTTGGTTATTTTGTGGAGCAACTATTTGCAGAGCGACTAAAAACAGAAAAAATATCTATTTTAGATCCAGCAGTAGGTACAGGAAATTTACTATTAACAGTTATGAATTTATTAGACGGAAAAACAGAAGCTACAGGTGTAGAGATTGATGAGCTACTTATTCGTATAGCTGCTGCTACAGCTGATTTGACAGAGCAGCCCGTTTCCCTATTCCGTCAAGATGCTTTACAAGATTTATTAGTAAATCCTGCAGATGCTGTTGTTTGTGATTTACCGGTCGGGTATTATCCGAATGAAGATGTCGCATTAGATTATGAACTATGCGCTTCAGAAGGAATGAGCTATGCACACCATTTATTTATTGAGCAGTCCATTAATTACACAAAGGATGGGGGCTACTTAATTTTCTTAGCACCGACCCATCTCTTCGAGTCTGAGCAGTCGAAACAACTGCATAAATACATTCAAAAGCATGCTTGGATTCAAGCGATTATTCAATTGCCAGATACAATGTTCGCCAATAAAGCACTTGAAAAGAGCATTGTCATTTTGCAAAAGCAAGGTAAGGAATTCAATGCTCCAAAAGAAGTATTATTAGCAAAAGTACCAAACATGCAAAATAAACAAGCTCTTGCTATGTTCTTCGAAAAAGTGAAGATGTGGCAAGAAGGGAAATAAGTATAAAAGGTATCCAAAATAGGATACCTTTTAGTTTGTCGCTAAAAGAATAAATATAAAATAGCTTTTACTTCGAGTCGCTGCAAAAACGAGAGGATTAATTTTGTTCCTCTGTTGCTAATCCCCAAGAAGTCGCCCAGAATTCACGCCAATCACCCGCTGCACTTCTTAAAGTCATAAAGGTTTTTCAACAATAAGAAAAAGGTACCCAAAATAGGATACCTTTTATGTAAGACAAAATTAATTTTCAGGTGTACGGATTACAAGTACGTCACATTTAGCTGAGCGTACAATTGCTTCAGATACTGAACCGATTAGGAAGCGTTCTACTGCATTTAGACCAGTTGCACCACAGATGATTAGGTCTGCGTCTACAATTTTAGAAAGCTCTTTTGTAATGATATTTTTTGGTGAGCCGTATTCAATTACAAGGTTAACATTTGTTAAGCCTTCTTCTTCAGCTTGTTTTTTGTAACCATTTAATAGCTCTTCAGAGAATGCTTGTGCACGCTCAGCAATTGAACGATCATATGCTTCGATTGCAGCGAAAGAACGTGTGTCAATAACATTTACTAAATTTAATACAGCACCTTCATTACGTTTTGCTACATCAATCGATTTACGGAAAGCGTATTCAGCTTCCTTAGAACCGTCTACTGCGACTACAATGCTTTTATATTTATTAGCCATTTGAATTACCTCCCTGATTTGTATATGTTGATTATACCAAATGATTTTCTAAAGGAAATACTTTCCGTCATAAAAAATGTGAAGAAGTGAAGGCATTTACTTGCACAAAAAAATAAATAATACTATCAAAAAGCAATTTTTTTGTTACTTTCGAGGCATTCTACAGGAAATCTCATACCGACCAGAATAACTAATTACCAATATATTAATTGAAACGTTTACCTTTGTTAGAATATTAGAAATTTTATCTATTATTATTTTAATTAAAGCATTTTTTGTTTATGTTTGGTAATATGGAAGTGCAAGGGGTGCATCAATACATCGAAGAGTATGTAACAAAATGTGCTTATTTTTTAGGTAATGGAAGGGGACAGGGAAGATGAAGATTGGTATTCCAAAAGAAATTAAAAACAATGAAAACCGTGTAGCTATGACACCAGCAGGGGTTGTTACATTAACGAATGCAGGTCATGAAGTGTACATTGAATCTGGAGCAGGTTTAGGCTCAAGCTTTACAGATGCAGACTACGTTGCTGCAGGTGCTCATATTGTTGAGACAGCGAAAGAAGCATGGGCACAAGAAATGATTATGAAAGTAAAGGAGCCCGTAGCATCAGAATACGATTACTTCTATGAAGGTCAAATCTTATTTACTTATTTACATTTAGCACCAGAGCTTGAATTAACGCAGGCACTTTTAAATAAAAAAGTTGTAGGCATTGCTTATGAAACAGTGCAATTAGCAAATGGATCCTTACCACTTTTAACACCAATGAGTGAAGTTGCTGGTAAAATGGCAACGCAAATTGGTGCACAATTCTTAGAGAAGAATCATGAAGGTAAAGGTATTTTACTAGGTGGTGTATCGGGTGTACCACGCGGTAAAGTAACAGTAATCGGTGGCGGTATAGCTGGAACAAATGCGGCAAAAATTGCTGTAGGTATGGGTGCTGATGTAACGGTTATTGATTTAAGCCCAGAGCGTTTACGTCAATTAGAGGATTTGTTTGGCCGTGATGTTCAAACATTAATGTCGAATCCTTATAATATTGCAGAATCAGTGAAAAACTCAGATTTAGTAGTTGGGGCAGTTTTAATTCCTGGAGCTAAAGCACCAAAGCTTGTTTCTGAGGAAATGATTCAGTCAATGCAACCGGGTTCAGTAGTAGTCGATATCGCTATTGACCAAGGCGGAATTTTTGAGACATCTGATCGAGTGACGACACATGATGATCCAACTTATGTAAAACACGGAGTTGTACATTATGCGGTAGCAAATATGCCAGGAGCTGTACCACGTACATCAACAATTGCTTTAACAAATAATACAATTCCTTATGCGCTGCAAATTGCGAATAAAGGTTACAGACAAGCATGTGTTGAAAATGCTGCACTAAAACTAGGTGTTAATACTATAGAAGGACATCTTGTTTACAAGGCTGTTGCAGATTCTCAAGGTCTGCCATATGTAAATGTTGATGAATTAATTCAATAAGTAACATAACAAAAGGAAGCACTATGTTTAATGATGAGTGCTTCCTTTTGTATTGTTGAAGAACTATGGCTCCGTTCCGACTTAGGCCTTTGTAGCTGTCGCTTCGCTTTCGCTACAGGAAAGATTGTTGCTGCCGCTACGCTATCGCACAGAAACATCCGCTCCGGAAGGGTCTAGCTTTCCCACAGGAATAAATTAGAGTGCTATGCAAGAAGATACACACTATGTGAGATAGTTGATTGGAGTGGAGGCTGGGCGACTCCTTGGGGATCAGCGATAGAGGAACGAAGGCTAAAACCATCACATCCTGTGGTAACGCCTTCGTGACCAACCTGGTGTTGGCCCGAGACCCTGCAGCGAAGCGGCTCATCGGACGCCCCCAGGAAAGCGCCCAGCTGGAACGGAAATCAACCCTTTGCGGAAGAGCTATACTTTATACTAAAAAAGGAAGCACCATGTCGGTTGCTTCCTTTTCCTTAAATAAACTTACAGTACAATCAAGTCTTTCGGGAATTTTGTAAGTATTTCTACGCCATCTTTTGTTACTACCACATCATCTTCAATGCGGACACCAGTCACATCGGATTTATAGATACCTGGTTCAATTGTGAAGACCATGCCTTCTTCCATAGTCATTTCATTAGCGCCTGTAACAGATGGGAATTCATGTACAGAAATGCCTAGTCCATGACCAAGTCGATGTGTGAAATATTCGCCATAGCCTGCGTCAGTGATAGTATCGCGAGCGATTTTATCTAAATCCATTGCGCGAACACCTGGTTTTACAGTTGCGATTGCATTTGTGTTAGCGGCTAATACTGTGTTGTAGATTTCCTTTTGTGCCTCACTAGGTTCACCAAAGGCAACCGTACGTGTAATGTCAGAACAATAACCGTCGTAAATTACGCCAAGGTCGAATAATATCATATCGCCTTTTTCTATTTTTCGAGCACCTGGTTTACCGTGTGGAGAGGCTGTTTTTGGACCGCTCAATACCATTGTTTCAAAGGACATCTTGCAGCCTTTATCCTGAATAGCGCTTTCGATCGCAGTTAAGATTTCCATTTCTGTTTTGCCTTCAGCAATTTCTTTACAGCCGATTTCAATAGCATAGTCTGCTAGTTCTGCAGCTTTACGTAATTTTTCTAATTCTGTTTCATCTTTAATTACTCGCATTGCATTGATTTTTTCGTCAAGACGAACAAAACTAGCCTGCGGGAATGATTGTTGTAGGGCCTCTAAACGCTCTACGATGAGCTGAGCTTTTTCAATAGCAAATGTTTGTGGGTTAATTTTACGAGCTTTAATAGCTTGGGCAAGAACTTCCATTGAATTTTCAGTATCTTGATGACCGATGACCTCATAAGGCCAACCTGCATCCTTCGCATCTGGGATTTCCATTTTTGGGCAAATTAAAAAAGGTTCTGCCTCTTTAAAAATCATCACGCCAAGTAATCTCTCATGCGGATTACTTTTAAAGCCTGAAACGTAAAAAACATTATCAGGTGTCGTTACGAAAGCGGCATCAATTTGGTTTTGTTGTAAATAGTTTTGAATTTCTTCAACCTTTAACATACACAGTTCCTCCTCTTAGTGCATTGAAAAAAATTTCAAGTGCTTGGCTAAATAATAGCCTCCCCAGCATGGGGCTTCAACGAAATGAATAATTGTTTCCTACAAGGTATACCTCTGTTAGGAAAGAATCTATTATTCTCTGTACTAGCATATCAAAAAAAGGGAAAAATCGCATGGATAGCGAATAAAAATGATGTAGCACAATATGTACTGCGGGGAGGAAACTTATATGGAAATTAGTTATCATGGACATTCAGTTGTTAAAATTCAATCAAATGGGAAAACAATATTAATAGATCCATTCATTAACGGGAATGGGCTAACAGATTTAAAGGTTGCTGATGAGGCTCCAGATATTATTTTACTTACACATGGCCATAATGATCATGTCGGTGATACAATCGAGCTTGCGAAGAAAAAAGATGCGCTTGTCATTGCACCGAATGAGCTAGCCAATTGGATTTCTTGGCAAGGAGTGAAAACGCATCCAATGCATATAGGGGGAGCTAAGGAATTTGATTTTGGTAAAGTGAAGTTCACGCAAGCGTTCCACGGTTCGTCATTTGTAACAGAAAATAATGAAATTATATATATGGGGATGCCTGCTGGAATTTTATTATTTATCGAAAACTTAACGATTTATCATGCAGGGGATACGGCTTTGTTTAGTGATATGAAATTAATAGGAGAACGCCATCCTATTGATATTGCATTTTTACCGATTGGTGATAATTTTACGATGGGCCCAGAGGATGCGGCTTGTGCAGTTTCATTTTTGAAGCCGAAAATTGTTGTACCAATTCATTATAATACATTCCCTCCAATCGAGCAGGATCCACAAAATTTTGCAGATTTAGTGCAAAATGCAGAGGTTCAAATTTTAAAAGTAGGTGAAAAAGTTAACTGTTCCTAATTTGTGACACTGCTGTACTATATGAGTTGGCACCACGTGCGTAGTTGAAACGATGGGAAAAGTAAAACAAATTATCATTTTATATTAAATATTTTAATAAAAAATATGGTACACTAAGAGCAGAATTTGATGCTTGAGAAATAGGTGATATTTTGTCTACAAAACATGAGAGAATTTTACAATACATCGAATCATTACCCGTAGGTGATAAAATTTCAGTACGTCAAATTGCAAAGGAAATGCAGGTGAGTGAAGGAACGGCATACCGTGCTATTAAAGAAGCGGAAAATCGCCGTTTAGTAAGCTCAATTGAACGTGTTGGAACAATTCGTATTGAGAAGAAAAAGAAAGAAAATATTGAGCGATTAACCTTCGCTGAAATAGTTAACATTATAGACGGCCAAGTTTTAGGTGGAAAAACAGGTCTACATAAAACGTTAACGAAATTTGTTATCGGTGCCATGCAATTAGAAGATATGATGCGTTATACAGATGCTGGAAGCTTGCTCATCGTTGGTAACCGTATAAAAGCACATGAAAATGCACTGCGAGCTGGTGCTGCTGTTTTAATTACAGGGGGCTTTGATACAACTGAGGAAAACAAGTTACTTGCAGATTCCTTGGACTTACCGATTATTTCAACAAGCTATGATACCTTTACCGTAGCAACAATGATTAACCGTGCAATTTATGACCAGTTAATCAAAAAAGATATTTTATTTATTGAAGATATTTATGTGCCGATGACGGATACTTCTGTTCTTCGAAATGATGAAACAATTCATCATTTCCAAAAGCTAAATGAACGAACAACTCATGGTGCATTTCCTGTTGTTACAGCAAACAATAAGCTTGTTGGGATGATTACCGTAAAAGACGTTATCGGTCGAGAAGAAACCGAGCTAATTGATAAGGTTATGACAAAAAATCCAATTGCTGGATCGATGAAAATGAGCGTTGCTTCTGCAGGACATCGTATGATTTGGGAAGGGATTGACCTATTACCAATTGTGGATGATGACAATATATTGCAAGGTGTGATTAGTCGACAAGATGTACTAAAAGCGCTTCAGCTTGCTCAAAGACAACCGCAGCATGGTGAAACGATTGATGATTTAGTGAAAAACGAGATGAAGGTACTTGGCGATGAAGAATTGATCGTAGAATTTAAAGTAACACCACAAATGACAAACCAATACGGTGCAATTTCTTATGGAGCATTCACAACTTTGTTAGCGGAAGTAGGGTCATTCGCATTAAAGCGCCGTAAACGCGGGGATGCAGTTGCCGAAAACATGACGATTTATTTCATTAAGCCTGTGCAAATGGAAAGTACACTTACTGTAAAGCCTCGAATATTAGATATGAGTCGTAAGTTTGTGAAAATGGACTTCGAAGTGTTTAATCAACAAATGCTTGTTGGGAAGGCTATGATGATGTTCCAACTACTGGAACGTTAAGAAAACGCAAAAAGGGATGGTCTAGGGTAAATGCTAGACCATCCCTTTCACTTCTTTCAGCGGGTGTCACGGAATCGGAGGGGAGTTATTAGTCTATCACAGCTAACTGACCTGCATCAGTGCCGCTCCCCCTACGTCGTACAAAAAACACCTGATGGCCTAATTACAAAGCCGATTCCAAACGTAATTATGCCGGTGCATAATTGATTATTTATTGGTTAATTCGGTACTCCTCGTCAACAAATTGACCGTAGTGGCGAACCCTTTTAATATTTTCTATAACAACAAAGATGCCTAAAACGATAAGAATTGCTACAATAATAAATGTATATAACCCAGGGAATAAATAGGCTTGGTTTAAACCAAATAAAAGGATAAATGCACCGAAACTTACATTGGCTTTGCTTTTGTACCAATTTTTAGCGATTGGTAATGAAGAACGAAACTGTTTTGTTTTAAAATAAAAATAAAAAACAAATGATATGATTATTGCAAATACAAATATTAAATTGAGCATAGTAAACCTCCTAGCATAACTAGTCATTATTGTAACGATAATTAGAGAAAAATGCTAACGGTTATTACTATCTATTTGGGGGAAATTAATTTGAAAAGACAAATCATCGACACAATTGCTTCATATGAAACAATCATTATCCATCGCCATGTGCGTCCAGATCCAGACGCATATGGATCTCAGCAAGGGTTAAAAGAGCTTATTTTAGCAAATTATCCGGAAAAGAAGGTTTTTGCTGTAGGTGAGCATGATGAATCTTTATCATTTTTAGCATATCCAGATTCCATTACGGATGATATATACGACGATGCTTTAGTTATAGTGACAGATACGGCTAATACTGAACGTGTTGACGATCAACGCTATACTAAAGGAAAAATGATGATAAAAATAGATCACCATCCAAATGATGATCCGTATGGTGATTTACTATGGGTGGATACGAATGCGAGCTCTTGTAGTGAAATGATTTATGAGCTTTTTGAGGAAGGGAAACAAGTAGCAAACTGGATTTTACCCGATGCCTCCGCTAGATTATTATTTGCTGGTATTGTAGGGGATACTGGACGTTTCCAATTCCCTAGCACGACCGTAAAAACGTTTAAAATTGCAGGAGAGCTTATTACATATAATTTTGATCGAAATCAAATTTTCGATGGAATGTATGAAATGGAGCAAAAGCTTTTAAATTTACAGGGCTATATTTATCAAAATTTCAAAATGGATGCGTATGGAGCAGCACATATCAAGCTGACAAAGGAATTGCTGGCAGAATTCAATGTTGTACCGTCAGAGGCGTCATTGTTAGTTGGCTGTCTGGGAAGTGTGAAAGGTATTTGTGCATGGGTGGTCTTCATTGAAGAGGTCGATCAAATTCGAGTGCGTTTACGTTCAAAAGGCCCTATCATTAACACTTTGGCGAAGGAATTTAACGGTGGAGGACACCCTCTTGCATCTGGGGCTACAGCCTACTCATGGGAAGAAGCAGAGCGTGTAATAACACGATTACAGGAAATTTGTAAGGCGTATTAATAAAGCGGTTGCTTTATTGACGTAAACTTAGAAAGGAAGGGATTCATTTGACACATGTATACACGAAAATGCATACGAGTGCGGATTTATTGAAAAGTACGATTCGTCTTGAACAATTGATCCCTTTTTTACAAGAGCAAAATACTCAGGCCTGTGCAATCGTCAATTCAAAATTGTACGGGCTTTTGCCTTTTTGTAAAGCATTGCAGCAAGCGAATATTCATGCTGTAATAGGGCTCACGATAAATGTACAGTGGCAAGAAAGAAAGGTTCCACTTGTGCTCTATGCTCAGACGCAAGAAGGCTACCAGCATCTTTTAAAGATTAGTAGTGCAGTTTCAATTCGGGAGGATGAGGCGCTTCCTTGGAAATGGCTTGAAGGATATGCAGCTGGCTGTGTGGCATTACTTTCTTCGGATAACTTAATAGAAATTGAGGATTGGACTGAAGTAGCAAGTGCTCTAAACAAGGTATTTGGTAACCGTTTATTTATGGGTATAGCAAGACCTGCAGGAATGATAGCAGAAAAAGAAGAAGCGTATGTAGCATGGTGTGAAACGATGAACATAACTGTAGTTGCCTCTCACAGCTGCTATTTTTTACGTCCAGAAGATCATTTTGCCTTTGAGGTTGCAAGAGCAATAGATTCAGGTGACAAGATTACCGATACAATGTTATCAGCTCAATTACAAGGTTATTTCGCTCCAACGAAAGAGGAATGGCAAAGTTGGTTTGCTGATTATCCAGAATGGCTTGAGTCTAGTGCAATGATGCTTGCTAGCTGTACGGCGGAAATTCCTGAAATGCATGTACAAATGCCTAAATTTCCTGTCCCAACAGGTGAAACAGCCGAAAGCCTACTTGTCAAAAAGGTTTTTGCAGGGTTGGTAGAACGTTTAAAGCAAACTGAAATTCCTCAAGTTTATCGGGAGCGACTTCAATATGAGCTTGAAATTATTTGTACAATGGGCTTTGCAGATTATTTTCTAATTGTTGCAGATTTCATGCAGTTTGCTAAAGAAAATCGTATTTTAACTGGTCCTGGTCGTGGTTCATCGGCGAGTTCTCTTGTTGCTTATAGCTTATCTATTACGCAAGTAGATCCGTTAGTTTATGGCTTATTATTTGAACGATTTTTAAACCCTGAACGTGTTACACTGCCAGATATAGATATCGATTTTGTCGACAGTAAAAGACAAAAAGTTATTCAATATGTCACTCAGAAATATGGCAAGGCAAATGTAGCGCAAATTATTACGTTTGGTACTTTATCTGCTAAGGCAGTTGCTAGAGATGTTGCTCGTGTTTTTGGTTTTGACGCTGAAACATTGGAGAAAATTTCAAAAATGATTCCGAATAAACCTGGGATAACATTGCAAAAAGCACTGACCGAATCACAAGGTTTACAAGGCTGGCTAGCCGAGGATGAAAAACATCGGCGCTGGTTTGAAGTGGCGTTAAAACTAGAAGGGTTGCCAAGAAATTCTTCTACTCACGCGGCTGGGATTGTGCTGTCGCCTTCACCATTAGTCAATACGATACCGATTGAAGAAGGCCATGATGGCGTATATTGTACGCAATGGCCGATGGGAGATGTAGAAGCTAGTGGGCTTGTCAAAATGGATTTTCTAGGATTGCGCAACCTGACAATTTTAGAGCAGATTCGTTGGTCGATTTATAAATCTGGCGGTCCTTGGATCGAGTTTGAGCTTATTCCCATGCAAGATGAAAAGACATTTCAACTTCTTCAAATGGGCGATACATTAGGAATTTTTCAATTAGAATCGGAAGGTATGAAGCAAGCTTTACGTGATATTCATCCAAATCATTTTTTAGATATAGTGGCAGTCAACGCGTTATATCGCCCTGGTCCAATGGATTTTATTCCTGTATATGCAAAACGAAAAGCAGGAAGGGAATCGGTTACTATGCTCCATCCAGCGTTAGAACCTATATTACGTGAGACGTTCGGTGTCATAATTTACCAAGAACAAATTATGCAAATTGCTTCGGTGCTGGCTGGTTTTACGATGGGACAAGCAGACTTACTGCGTCGGGCAGTAAGTAAGAAAAATCGTCAAGTATTAGAGGAGCAACGTGCCGCATTTGTAGAGGGAGCAATGAAGCAAGGCTTTGACGTTCATGTGGCAGAAGAAGTGTATGCATTAATTGTGCGCTTTGCAGACTATGGTTTCCCTAAAAGCCATGCTGTCGCATACAGCGTTATTTCCTACCAAATGGCTTATTTAAAAGCACATTTCCCACAAAGCTTTTATACAGCACTTTTATCAAATGCAACAGGAAATGTGGAGAAAATTCTACAGGTTGTGAGTGAGGCGAAAGAGAAAGGGATTCCATTTTATCCACCGTCATTAAAACAGAGTACAAAGTTTTTTATGGTTGAAAAGGATGGAATTCGCTATAGTTTATCAGGAATAAAGGGAGTGCCTCATACATTTATAGAGAAGGTAAATGCCTTACGCCAAACGAATGCAGAAGCATTTGATAATTTATTTGACTTAGCAGTTGCTTTAAGTGCGCAGCATTTTAAACCAAAAGTAATGGAATCTTTAATTTTTGCTGGAGCTCTTGATTATATAGGTAAAGATCGTGCTGTACTAATAGCTACATTGGAGGCAGCCTTAAAGCATGCTGAACTGCTAAGACCAACTGAAGATATTGATATCGAATCTGCTACTGCCTTTAGTTTTGGTAAGCCGAAGTATATGGAAGCGGAAGCGATGCCACAAAAGGAAAAATTACTTTATGAAAAGGAAAGTCTTGGTTTTTATATTTCTGCACATCCGGTCTCAGAGGAAAGAGCTTTTTGGAATGAAGTAAATAGTACGTGCCGAGAGTTGAAGCACGCTCGTGAGGGAACGTATGTAAAAATGATCGGCATAATAGAAGAAGTAAAAAAAATACGCACAAAAAAAGGTGAGCAAATGGCTTTTGTTCAGCTTCAGGATGAGTTTGGAACAGTATCTGTAACCTTATTCCCGCAAGTTTTCCATCTTGTTCAAGAGCTGTTACTAATAGACGAAATGCTTTACATTGAGGGAACTCTTGAAAGGCGCTTTGGTAAACCTCAAGTGAAAGTAAAACATGCGCAAACGACGAAAAGAATATGAAATTGAAGAAAAATTTAGAAACTGCATAATCTTTTATGCAGTTTTTTCTTTACTTTTTAATAATTATTTTGTAAGCTAGAGTCAATGTTGAAAAGTGGTCAGACCACTTTTGTTTTCATTCAGTAGCAGATTCCATCTTTTGAAGGTGGTGGGTTTCGTTTCTTTTCAATAGGTCTCCAAACACCTGCTGAATGAAGATAAAGCCTTTGGTATCTGTGTGACAGCTACAAATAATCTAAGGCAAAATTGATAGAACGAGGAGTTGATCGTATGGATAAAAAAACCGAACAAAAGAAAGTTTTTTTAGATATCGTCCAACAATTACGACAACTTATAAAATTAGAAAAAATACAGGCTGGTGAAAAGCTGCCTTCCGAACGAGTCCTTTCAGAACGTCTAGGTGTCGGGCGATCCTCCGTGAGAGAGGCATTGCGAAGCTTAGAATTGTTAGGTCTTATTGAAACGAAACATGGGGGAGGGACTTTCCTGGCTTCCTCACATAAACATCAGCTAGTGGAAATACTGTCGATGTTTATATTAGAAGATGAAAAATCGAAAAAGGATGTCGAATTAACGCGAGAAATTCATGAAAAGGAAGCTATTCGCGTAATAAGTTGTACAGAGACTCTGCGAACACTACCTGTGTGGGACAGTTTTTTTGTAAAGCTAGAGATAGAAAGCGCGATTAATTGTCGGGACGTTTTACGGGAAATAATAATCACGTCAGGAAATCGTCTTTCACTAAAAGTATGGTTTCAGTTAGCAGTTTATGACGGTGACCGATTAAATCGAAATTCAACAGAAGAAGAAAAATTAATCATTCAAACAATGTTGAAATCGATGCAGCTAGGATATGAAAAAGAAGCATTAAAAGCTTACGAGCAATGGATGAAGACTGTACGAAGTAATTAGACAACAAAGGGGGAGTCAAACATGGCAATTCGCAGCTTATTTACGAAAAAGAAAGAGGATGGACAAGAAAAGGGATTTCCAGAAGGACTTATGACAAAATGTCCAGAATGCCGTCACATTCAATTAACGAAGGAATTAGAAAAAAATAATAAAGTATGCTCGAAATGTGACCATCATTTCAAAATGACAGCACAGGAGCGCGTTGCATGCTTTTTAGATGAAGGTTCATTTGTTTCAATGGACGATCATTTACAAACAAGTAATCCGCTTAATTTCCCTGCTTATGTTGAAAAAATTTCAGCGGATCAACAAAAAACGGGATTAAATGAAGCTGTATTGACAGGAATAGGCACCCTTGATGGAGAAGAAATTGTAGTAGCAATTATGGATTCTCATTTCCGTATGGGTTCAATGGGCTCAGTTGTCGGAGAAAAAATTACACGTGCCATTGAAAAAGCTACTGAATTACGTGTACCGTTTATTATCTTTACTGCAAGTGGCGGAGCGCGCATGCAAGAAGGCGTACTATCATTAATGCAAATGGCAAAAACGAGTGTTGCATTAAAACGTCATAGTGATGAGGGTCTATTGTTTATTTCAATACTCACGCATCCTACAACAGGTGGCGTTTCTGCGAGCTTTGCCTCTGTTGGAGATATTAATATTGCGGAGCCACAAGCATTAATTGGCTTTGCTGGTCGTCGTGTAATTGAAGAAACAGTAAGAGAAAAACTACCAAGTGATTTCCAAACGGCAGAATTTTTACTAGCGCATGGTCAGCTTGATGCCATTTTCCATCGAAAAGATTTACGAAACCAAGTAGCAGTGCTTGTAAAAATGCATACGAAAGGCGGCGTGCAACATGTCTAAAAATTTAGCTTTTGAAGAACCAGTAGTACAATTACGTGAAAAAATTGATGAATTAAAAACGATTGCTACCGAAGCAGATGTAGATATGACAGGCGAAATCGAAAAGCTTGAAACACGTCTAACACAGCTTGAACAATCTATTTACGCCAATATGAAGCCATGGGATCGCGTACAGGTTGCTAGACATCCAGAACGACCAACAACTTTACAATATATAGAGGCTATGTGTGAAAACTTTATTGAGTTACATGGTGATCGTACATTTGGTGATGATGCAGCTATTCTTGGAGGAATTGCTTTTTTTGAGGGACAGCCGATAACAATTATTGGACATCAACGCGGAAAATCTACTAAAGAAAACATCCGTCGAAATTTCGGTATGCCACACCCTGAAGGATATCGTAAGGCATTACGCTTAATGAAACAGGCTGAGAAGTTTAAGCGTCCAATTATTTGTTTTATTGATACGAAAGGTGCTTATCCGGGTAAAGCAGCAGAAGAACGCGGTCAAAGTGAAGCGATTGCTAGAAATCTCGTCGAAATGGCGGGCTTAACAGTGCCGGTTATTTCTATCGTAATTGGGGAAGGCGGAAGCGGCGGTGCACTTGCATTAGGTGTAGCAAATCGTGTCTTTATGTTAGAGAACTCAACTTATTCGGTTATCTCGCCAGAAGGGGCTGCGTCGATTTTATGGCGTGATGGTAGCCTAGCGAAGCAAGCAGCAGAAGCAATGCGTATAACAGCACCTGATTTAAAAGAGCTTGGTGTTATTGATGGAATTATCCCTGAGATTACAGGTGGAGCACATCGCAATGTAGCGAAACAAGCACTTAATATAAAAGAATGTATAAGTGATACACTTAAAGCATTGAATTGTTTAAATGGCCAACAATTAATTGAAGATCGTTATGAGAAATTTAAAAAGATTGGACAATATACAGAAGCTTAAATTACAGTTTTAAGTTTTTGGATATGTAAATTTGCTCGAAAATAGTTAGAAATTATAATTCATATTCATAAAAAATAAGAGTGAATAGCACGAAAAAATATGTGAAATATATTGAACAAATGTTAAATTTCGGATATTTTTGAATAGAAAGAGTGTGTGAAAGCGCATTCTTTTTATTTTTTATGTAAAAGTTATGTTTTTCTAGCCTCAGAACCCTTACATAGTTTGTTTTTTCATGTTAATGTGAATAATAATAGTATCTGCAGGAGGTTCGACAATGAAAAAAATTGCCGTATTAACAAGTGGTGGAGATGCACCAGGAATGAATGCAGCCATTCGTGCAGTCGTTCGTAAAGCAGCATATCATGGAATTGATGTTGTCGGAATTAAGCATGGCTATGATGGCTTAATAAAGGGTAATATGGAAAATCTCGATTTAGGTTCAGTAGGTGGCATTATTCAACGTGGTGGTACCCATTTAAATTCAGCAAGATGTCCTGAATTTAAAGAAGACGCTGTTCAGCAGCGAGGCATTGATAATATGCGTGAAGCTGGCATTGAAGGACTAGTCGTTATTGGTGGAGATGGTTCGTACCGTGGAGCTATGGATTTAGTGAAAAAAGGCTTTCCTGTTGTAGGCGTACCGGGAACAATTGATAACGACGTACCTGGAACCGAGTATACTATAGGATTCGATACTGCACTAAATACAGTCGTGGAATCGATTGATAAAATCCGAGATACAGCAACTTCCCATGAAAATTCCTTTATAGTTGAGGTAATGGGGCGAGATGCAGGGGACATTGCTTTATGGGCAGGTCTTGCAGCTGGTGCTGAAACAGTTCTAATTCCAGAAGAAGATTATAATTTGGATGACATTGTGGCACGCTTAGACCGTGGTGCAGCTCGCGGGAAAAAGCATAGCATTATTATCGTCGCTGAAGGTGTCATGTCTGGTAACGAATTGGCGAAGCTTTTATATGAAAAAACAGGAAAAGAAACGCGTGTTTCTGTTCTTGGACATATCCAACGTGGCGGTTCACCTACTGCGCGTGATCGTGTTTTAGCGAGTCAATTTGGTGCACATGCAGTTGAATTGCTGATGGAAGGAAAATCTGGCAGGGCGGTAGGTATCCGCAATCATCAAGTTATTGACTACGATATGCCTGAGGCTTTCGAAAAAAATCATGAGGCAGATGTAAGTTTATATACTTTAATGAAAGAACTATCAATATAATTTGTCATAAAAACGGAGTGGGCAGAAAATGAGAAAAACAAAAATCGTATGTACAATTGGTCCGGCAAGTGAGTCACCAGAAGTTTTAGAGAAACTAATTGAAGCAGGTATGAATGTAGCCCGCTTAAACTTTTCACATGGTTCTCATGAGGAGCATGAAGTACGTATTAATTTAATTCGCGAAGTAGCACAAAAACTTGGGAAACCAGTTGGGATTTTACTCGACACAAAAGGTCCAGAAATTCGTACGCATAATATGAAAAACGGAGAATTGCATTTAGCAGCAGGGCAAGTAATTGATATTTCAATGACTGAAGTTGAAGGAACTGAGTCAAGCTTCTCTGTAACGTACGATCGTTTAATCGAGGACGTAGAGCAAAACTCCATTATTTTATTAGATGATGGACTTATTCAATTACGTGTATTAGCAAAAGATATGGAAAAAGGACTTATTCATACGATTGTTGAAAATGCAGGTATCTTAAAAAATAAAAAGGGTGTTAACGTGCCGGGCGTTTCTGTACAGCTTCCTGGAATTACAGAAAAAGATGCACAGGACATTTTATTCGGTATTAAACAAGGTGTTGATTTTATTGCAGCCTCGTTCGTTCGTCGAGCAAAGGATGTACTAGAAATTCGAGAATTACTTGAACAAAATGGTGGTAACCATATTCAAATTATCCCGAAAATCGAAAACCAAGAGGGTGTCGATAATATCGATGAAATCATCTTAGTTTCAGATGGATTAATGGTAGCGCGTGGTGACCTAGGGGTAGAAATTCCAGCAGAAGAAGTACCACTTGTACAAAAGAAATTAATTTTAAAATGTAATCAAGTAGGTAAACCAGTTATTACAGCTACACAAATGTTAGATTCGATGCAGCGTAATCCACGTCCAACTCGAGCAGAGGCTAGTGACGTAGCAAACGCAATTATCGATGGTACAGATGCAATTATGTTGTCTGGTGAAACGGCAGCAGGGCTTTATCCAGTAGAGTCCGTACAAACAATGAATAAAATCGCACAGCGTACAGAAAATTCATTAGATTATAAGGCAATCGTCTCTACACGTAGTCGTGAAAAAGAGGCAAACATGACTGAGGCGATTTCTCAGGCAGTAGCATACACTTCGATTAACTTAGGTGTGAAGGCAGTACTAGCACCAACAGAAAGTGGTAACACAGCTAGAATGATTGCAAAATATCGTCCTGGTGTACCGATTGTCGCTGTGACAGGTTCTGCTAATACAGCTCACGCATTAACATTAGTTTGGGGTGTGAACCCAGTTGTATGTCAACGAGTTACGACAACAGATGAAATTTTAGAACTAGCTGTTGATGAAAGCTTGAAGCATGGTTTCGTAACGCATGGTGATGCTGTTGTCATTACGGCAGGTGTACCAGTTGGTGAAGCAGGTACTACTAACTTAATGAAGGTACACATTATCGGAGATTTATTAGCTCGTGGTCAAGGAATTGGTAAAGCTTCAGTAGTAGGCAAAACAGTTGTTGCCAAAAATGCTGCAGAGGCACTAGCATATGATACAGACGGATGCATTTTAGTAACAGTTGGCTCAGATCGTGATATGATGCCAGCACTTGAAAATTGTATTGGTTTGATTACAGAGGAGGGCGGGCTAACAAGTCATGCAGCGGTTGTAGGACTTAGCCTTGGTATCCCTGTTATCGTCGGAGTAAAAGAAGCGACTACATTGATTCGCCACGGTCAAGAAATTACAATGGATGCTGAAACAGGCGTTATTTACAAAGGGCATGCAAGTGTTCTTTAATCTATAAGATAAAGCTCTAGTGCAACTATTTGCACTAGAGCTTTTCTTATAGTAAAGAAGTAAATAGCATTTTGCGTTTTTTCACCGAAATCTAGGAATGACATTTTGTTAGAAATATGTCGTGTGTATAAGTTGATTGGAGTGGAGGCTGGGCGACTCCTTGGGGATGAGCAATAGAGGAACGAAGGCTAAAAGCATCACATCCTGTGATAACGCCTTCGTGCAACATCGTGCTGCTGTCGCTACGTTGCACTCACGCTTTCGCGCAAAAAACATCTGTTGGCCCGAGACCCTGGAGCGCAGCGAATGTTTTCTGTGCGAAAGCGAAGCGTCAGCAACAAATGTTTTCTGTAGCGTCAGCAACAAAGCGCCCAGCCGGAACGGAAATCAACCCCACGTTATGGTGATGGGCTAATTTTGCCTAGTTTAAACTTACTTTACTAAATAAAAATTCCTCTCATGGAATGAGATTTACTATAAAAAGAATAACGTCATCGTCTCCTTAAATTGGACCCATTATTTTTTAAATGAAACTTAATGGGCTATAATAACGTATAAAAGGTATAGTCTTTTCAACTAGAAAGGAGAAAAATATGAGAAAAGTACTTCTTGGTTTCATTGTCTATGGATTAGCCGAGTTGGCGTTATTAATAGTAATTGGTCAAAATATTGGTGTTCTAAATACATTATTGCTTATAGTCGCTACGAGTATTATAGGTATTTATATAGTGAAAAATAAAGGTATGAATTCTGTACAAAAGGTAAAAAATACGATAGCACGCGGAGAAGCTCCAGGGCCAGCATTAGTTGACACAGTTTTAAATTTCAGTGGTGGTGTACTTCTAGCATTACCGGGTTTTATAACTGATCTTGTTGGTTTATTATTACTTATGCCTTTTTCTCGTAAAATGTTCCAGCCAATCTTTTATTATTGGATGCGGAAAAAAATGAAAAAAGGTCAATTTATCATCGTTCAAAAATAGCATTATCTTTTAGTTTAACCGCTAAAAATAAAAATATAGGGCTCAGTAAAATGCCGTAAAAACCAAATAATAAAATAGAGGCAGCACTGATGAAAAAAGTATGGAATGTACGTAATTGTAATGTATTTGACCAAAGCATGGATTCAGCTAGCTGCCTTGTTAATTGAACGAAGAGATACAAAAGTAAAATAGCTGCACATAAAAAGGTATTGCCTTTTAAGTAAAAATAAACGCTCATGGGTACAAGGAATACGCCAATCCCGAAGAACGGAAGTACATCTGCAAATGCAACTATAAAAGCTTTAATGATGGCTTGTTCAAATTGGAGAATCATAAATCCCGCACAAAGAATGAGCAGTGTAATTGTGAATAGCTGAAACTCTACGTACAAAAAGTAATGAAATAGCTGCATTATTTTAGAAAAATGCTTTTGCCATTCATTGCGGAATTTTTTTGGCACATATTGAAAAAACCAATAGCGGGATTTGCGTGTTTCCAATAGGGCGAAATAGTAAGCAACAAGGAATATAAATACTTCAATTACATGCTTCATGAATAGTTGGAAAATATTAGCCGTGTATAAAAAGATTGAATCGAAAATAGAAAGCGATTTTTCCTTTAAAACTTGGATGAACATTGATTCATATTCATTGAAAAGCGGGAAATTTTGTAATGTATTTCTTATTTCAGGGAAGACAAGAATAATACTGTTTATCGATATGATAACGAGAAGAAAAACGCAAGCTAGTATAAGTGCTTCCACAATAATTGCTGCAAGCCAATAGGTAATTCTACAATAAGAGTGAAGAAATTTTATGACAGGATAAGTAGAAAATGACAAAAAAATCGCGAGTGATACAGGTAATACGAACCACAATATTACCAAATAGAATATAAAAAATAAAACACTTATAGTTCTTTCGTATGAAAAATATTTAATATTCCTCATTTTAACAATTTCACCCCGTTTCAAATGATAAATTAATATTTAATTGTACAAAAGAATCTCTTTTAAAACTCATTTATAATCGCTCGTGCACCTTTTTCTTTATTCGGAGGTTTTTCATTCACAAAGCTGTCAAAAATGATTATAATAGCAATGTAAGCGATTAACTTAATGGTTCATATGAGCAAAAAACGTAAATGCGAGCTAATAACTGCATTTACCACTAAAAAATATATTATGAGGGAGCGATAATTTATGTCAGCAACTAAAGGCTTAGAAGGTATCGTAGCAGCGGAATCTAAAATCAGTTCAATTATCGATGACACACTTACATATGTTGGTTACAACATTGATGATTTAGCAGAGAATGCGTCATTCGAAGAGGTAATTTATTTATTATGGCATACTCGTTTACCAAAAGCGGACGAGCTAGCTGAATTAAAACAACAATTGGCAGATAACATGTCTATTCCACAAGCAATTGTAGAGCAATTCAAAACATACCCACTTTCAACTGTACATCCAATGGCTGCACTACGTACTGCAGTATCTTTACTTGGTGTATTCGATGAAGAAGCGGATGTTATGGATACAGAAGCTAACTACCGTAAAGCAATCCGTTTACAAGCTAAAATTGCTACAGTAGTTACTGCATTTGCGCGTGTTCGTAAAGGTTTAGAGCCAGTTGCGCCAAAACCAGAATTAGGATATGCAGCAAACTTCTTATACATGCTGAAAGGTGAAGAGCCAGCAGCAATCGAAGTGGAAGCATTCGACAAAGCATTAGTATTACATGCTGATCACGAATTAAATGCATCTACATTCACAGCACGTGTATGTGTAGCTACATTATCAGATGTTTATTCTGGTGTAACTGCAGCTATCGGTGCATTAAAAGGACCACTTCATGGTGGTGCAAATGAGCAAGTTATGAAAATGTTAACTGAAATCGGCTCACTAGAAAACGTTGAATCTTATATTCAAAATAAATTAGATAATAAAGAAAAAATCATGGGCTTCGGTCACCGTGTATACCGCAAAGGCGACCCACGTGCACCACACTTACGTGTAATGTCACAAAAATTAACTGAGCTAACTGGTAAACCAGAGCTTTATGAAATGTCAGTTAAAATCCATGACATGATCGTAGAACAAAAGAAATTACCTGCAAACGTAGACTTCTTCTCTGCGTCAGTGTATGATTCTTTAGGTATTGATCATGACCTATTCACACCAATTTTCGCAGTGTCACGTACTTCTGGTTGGGTAGCTCATATTTTAGAGCAATATGCTAACAACCGCCTAATCCGTCCACGTGCAGAGTATGTTGGACCAGGCATGCAAAAATATGTTCCAGTCAGCGAGCGCTAATTCGGAAAATATGCTAGAATATTTGGGACTGTGTTACTGAAAACACAGTCCTATGATTATGAATTTAGGAGGCAACATCAATGTCAAACAAAATTGTAGTTGAAAATGGCGTACTTAATGTACCAAACAATCCAGTAATTCCTTTCATCGAAGGTGATGGAATTGGTCCAGATATTTGGGCTGCAGCATCACGCGTAATCGACGCAGCTGTAGAAAAAGCTTACAACGGTGAAAAGAAAATCGAATGGTTAGAAGTTTTAGCTGGTGAAAAAGCATTCAACCAAACTGGTGAATGGTTACCACAAGAAACTTTAGACAAAATTAACGAATACCTAATCGCAATCAAAGGTCCTCTTACTACGCCAATCGGTGGTGGTATCCGCTCTCTAAACGTAGCATTACGTCAACAGCTTGACCTATATGTATGCTTACGTCCAGTACGTCACTTTGATGGAGTACCTTCTCCAGTTAAACGTCCAGAAGATGTTGATATGGTTATCTTCCGCGAAAACACAGAAGACATCTACGCTGGTATTGAATTCGAATCTGGTTCTGAACAAGCACAAAAAATCATCAACTTCCTACAAACTGAATTTGGTGTTAACAAAATCCGCTTCCCAGAAACTTCTGGTATCGGTGTAAAACCTGTATCTAAAGAAGGTACTGAGCGTTTAGTACGTTCTGCTATCGAATACGCTATTAATCATAAACGCCCATCTGTTACTTTAGTACACAAAGGTAACATCATGAAATTCACTGAAGGTGGATTCAAAAAATGGGGTTATGAATTAGCTGAAAAAGAATTTGCTGATCAAACATTCACTTGGAACCAATATGATGCTATTAAAGCTGAACAAGGTGAAGAAGCAGCAAACAAAGCACAAGCTGACGCTTTAGCAGCTGGTAAAATCTTAGTTAAAGATTCTATCGCTGATATCTTCTTACAACAAATTTTAACTCGTCCAAATGAGTTCGACGTAGTTGCTACAATGAACTTAAACGGTGACTATATCTCTGACGCATTAGCTGCTCAAGTAGGTGGTATCGGTATCGCTCCAGGCGCAAACATTAACTATGTAACTGGACACGCGATCTTCGAAGCTACTCACGGTACAGCTCCAAAATATGCTGGTCAAGATAAAGTAAACCCATCTTCAGTATTACTTTCAGGCGTATTAATGCTTGAGCACTTAGGATGGCAAGAAGCAGCTGACATGGTTACTAAATCTGTAGAGAAAACAATTTCTTCTAAAGTTGTAACTTATGACTTCGCTCGTTTAATGGACGGCGCTACAGAAGTAAAATGTTCAGAATTCGCTAATGAATTAATCAAAAACCTATAATTTTCTATTTTAAATAGAAATTATAGTTAAAGCGGAAGTATATTCTGCCGATATAATTAGGGTGAAATGTAAATTTCTATTGACCTTAGCTTAATAAAATATTTACAATGAACTTGTTTAATCGAGGGAGGAGAATTTATTCTCCTCCCTTTTTTAAATTCTTTCAGTCGGTGTTTAAACATCCGCTGAAAGAAGCCTCCGGCGGATGTCACGGAATCGGAAAGGAGTTCTTTGCGCTTGCACAAAACCTGTTCCTGACACAATTTATGCCGAGGCATAATTGATTATATAACCTAATTTTAAAGGAGCGTATTCGAATGTCTCTGAAACGAAAAAAAATCTCAGTAATCGGTAGCGGTTTTACTGGCGCTACTGCAGCATTTTTAGCAGCTCAAAAAGAACTTGGTGATGTAGTGTTAGTGGATATTCCTCAAGCTGAAAATCCAACAAAGGGTAAAGCTTTAGATATGTGGGAAGCTGCACCGGTGCAAGGCTATGATTCTTATGTTAAAGGTACTTCTAATTATGCAGATACTGCAGATTCTGATGTAGTCATCATCACTGCTGGCGTTGCACGTAAACCAGGTATGAGCCGTGACGATCTTGTTCAAATTAACCAAGATGTAATGAAAGCTGTTTCTAAGGAAATTGCTAAATACTCACCAAATGCAACAATCCTCGTTCTTACAAACCCAGTTGATGCAATGACTTACACAGTATTCAAAGAAACTGGTTTCCCTAAAAATCGTGTAATAGGTCAATCGGGTGTACTTGATACAGCTCGTTTCTGTGCGTTTGTAGCAGAAGAACTGAATATCTCAGTAAAAGACATCACAGGTTTTGTGTTAGGTGGTCATGGCGATACAATGGTGCCACTTACTCGCTACTCATTCGCTGGTGGTATTCCATTAGAATCATTAATTCCAGCAGATCGTCTTGAAGAGATAGTAGACCGTACACGTAAAGGTGGCGCTGAAATCGTTAACCTCCTTGGTAATGGTTCGGCATATTATGCTCCTTCAGCGGCGCTTATTGAAATGGCGGAAGCGATCATTAAAGACCAAAAACGTATACTTCCATCTATTGCCTACTTAGAAGGCGAATATGGCTACAATGATTTATATCTAGGTGTTCCGACATTATTAGGTGCAAATGGTATAGAAAAAATCTTTGAGCTTGATTTAACAGACAAAGAAAAAGCAGCTTTAGATAAATCGGCAGAGGCTGTCCGCGACGTTATGAAAGTTTTAGCTTAATAAAAGTTTATGAAATCGAGTGGGATTCATTCCTACTCGATTTTATGTTGTTGAAAAAACGATTAATGTCAATATTAAAGTATGACTCTTTGGCAAAGTGAGGGGTTGATTTCTGTTCCGATTATGCGCTTTGTTGCTTATCAGTGTTAGAAGTCTTTTCGTTCGATTATGGTAGTAGCCATGGCAATTATAAATGTGCTTCTAAGTATGGTTTTGGCTAACGATTCAAGAGAGTAGAGGCTTCAATGTCAAGTTGTAAATATTCATACACATGAATGTTTAAGTGAAAGTGTACATACTAAGACAAACAAAAATGTGCATCACGATGCGAATATTTAAAGCCTTGAAATACATAAATGAATAAGAAACTCTACGCTATCGCTGATTGTAGTGGAAGGATACTCGACTCCCGTGGGAAAGCGAGACAGGCGAGACCCTGCACGGAGCGAATGTTTTCTGTGCGAAAGCGTAGTGCTAACGCAGCGGCAGCAACAACAGCGGAGGAAGCGGCTCGGCGCTCGCCCACAGGAAAGCGAGTAGCCTGGAACGGAAATCACCCCCACGCTAGGGTACTAAACTTTCATCAATTTTGAAGTAATGGTAACTGTCGCACAGTCGAACTCCTTTTGATAAAGATAAAAAAGGTTATTCTGCTTTTCGTTGTACTTTTGGAATAAAATTGATACTATGAAGGTATATGATAGAAAAGGGGTTGGCGTATTTTTGCTTCAAAAAAACAGTAAGCTTGGTCTCACTATTGATGAAGTTACAGTTGGCGAGAAGATTCATATTACCGAGAAAATAGAAGATAAGGATTTACTGCTTTATTTAGGACTTACGAATGATAATAATCCGCTTTATATTCAACATGATTATGCAGCGATGACGCCTTTTCAAAAGCCAATCGTACCAACAATTATGTTAAATGGCATTATTACTTCAGCAGTGTCAAAGTATATTCCTGGACCAGGTGCACGAATTATTGAGCAACATATAAAATATTTAGAACCGCTCTATCATTATGAATTATTTGATACTCTTTTAGAGGTAACGGAAGTAAATAAATTACAAAATACAATTACTGTATCGGTACACTCTTATAATGAGCAGAAGCAGCTTATGATTGAGGGTACTTTGCTGGTGACACCACCACTTGCTTTATAGACGTCTTGAGATTTGAAATGGGGGTTTCAAATCACTAACGGAGGCTTTATACATGACAAAAACGATTTTAGTGGTAGAAGATGAATTTTCGATTGCAACATTATTGAAATATAATTTAGAACAGGCTGGATATGTTGTAGAAACAGCTGCGGACGGTCAAGAGGGTCTAGATAAGGCAATCGATTTACAACCCGATTTAATTTTATTAGATTTGATGCTTCCAAGGCTTGATGGTATGGAAGTTTGTAAACAGATCCGTCAGCAACGTATGAATACACCTATTATTATGCTAACAGCAAAGGATGATGAGTTCGATAAAGTACTTGGTCTAGAGCTAGGAGCAGACGATTATATGACAAAGCCCTTTAGTCCGCGCGAAGTGTTAGCACGGGTAAAGGCGGTTTTAAGACGTTTTACACAAAATGTAGTACCTGAAGAGAAGAATGCGCCACAAGAGAAAATGTTTGAATTTGGTCAATTGCGTGTCTTTCCAGAGCGATTTGAAGTATTTTTACAGGAAGAGGCACTGGAATTTACACCAAAGGAATTTGAGTTACTCATTTATTTACTTGAAAATAAAAACCGTGTTTTAACACGTGATCAGCTATTAAGTGCTGTATGGAAGTATGACTTTGCTGGGGATACTCGAATTGTAGATGTGCACATTAGCCACCTTCGGGATAAAATCGAAGAAAATAGCCGTAAGCCAATATTCATCAAAACAATTCGTGGCCTTGGCTATAAATTCGAGGAGCCGAAGACGACATGAAATCAATGAGCAACCGCTTATTCTTGACATTCATGCTATTGCTTGGATCGATATTAGCTGTCCTAATGATTGTTATAGGTCAGCTTTTTCCTGTTTATATAGAACAGTACAATGAGCAAGCTAGTTTACAGGTGCAAGAATCCATTAACCAAGTATTAGCTGAACGAAAGATCGAACTAACAAAAGAAGATAGAGAGGCACTGTATACTGCTCAAAACATTGAGGCAACAGATTCTATAATATCGAATGTTCATGCGCGACTTTATGTTGTGCTAGCGATTCTTTTTTTAATAGCGCTTATTTTAATGGCTATTGTAAGCCGCTATATGATTCGAAATTTCACTGCTCCTATTGATAACGTGACAGATACAGCACTTGAACTGGCGAAGGGAAATTACCGTGCTCGTGCCCATGAAAATGAGCATGAACGCATGATGCCACTTAGTCACTCCATCAATATTTTAGCGCGTAACTTACAGGATATTACGGCGATTCGCGAGGTAGAAGAGGAAAGACTTAAAACGCTAATTGAAAATATGGGAAGCTCCCTCATGATGATTGGTCGTGAGGGCAATATATCTATCGTGAACCGTGTATTTTTAGAGCGCTTCGGCATGCAAATTGACGATGTACAAGGAAAAGTTTTTCGTACAATTGGCTTACCTAAATCTCTGGAGCAATTTATTGATCACGTGTTTCTAACTGAAATGCCTTATCGACAACAAATTAAAATGGAGATCCAACAGGAGCTATACAATAAGGAAGTCTATGGAGCGCCTGTTATAGGGGATCATGGTAGATGGCTTGGTGTTGTTATCGTTATGCACGATATTACAGAGCTTGTTCGTTTAGAGCAGATTCGTAAGGATTTTGTTGCAAATGTATCCCATGAATTGCGTACACCCATTACATCTATTAAAGGCTTTTCTGAAACTTTACTGGATGGAGCATATAAGGATGAAAAAATGCTGCTATCTTTTTTAGAAATCATCTATAAGGAAAGTAACCGGCTGCAAATGCTTATCCAGGATTTACTAGAATTATCGAAAATTGAGCAGCATGGTTTTACCGTTAATATTATGCCGATGGGCTTGCAAGATGTACTTATACGTGGAGCAGAGCTGACAGGACCTCGTCTGGATGAGAAAAATATGAGCTTTCGTGTTGATATAGAACGTGATGTTCAAGTTATGGGTGATGCGAATCGTATCATTCAAATTGTCACGAATTTAATTACTAATGCTATTACGTACTCTCCAGAAAATACAATCGTTACAATTCGATTAAAGGAAAATGAAACGTACGGTATTCTTGAAATAGAAGACCAAGGTATAGGTATTGAAAAGCATGAAATTGCCCGTGTCTTTGAACGATTTTACCGTGTGGATCGTGCACGAAGTCGGAATTCTGGGGGTACAGGTTTAGGGCTTGCTATTGTGAAGCACTTAGTAGAGGCACATCATGGCCGCATTCAGGTAGAAAGTGAAGTTGGAATTGGGACAAAAATGATTGTCATGATTCCGAAAAAATTAACGAATTCTTTACATTAGCACAATTTTAGATTCACAATAGGGCCTTATACTTGTTAGTAGAAACCCCTATATAATTATTAAGACTTTTTAATAGCCAAAAAAATCTTTATACATAAAGATTTTTTGATTGTGTTGCTTAGTTATCGCCGATAGGAAGAATCTATTGCCAAATTTTTTGGTGATAGATTCTTTTTCTGTTTTACACGTAACGCAAATAGGTGTAAAGTATAGTAGCATAATATTCAACTAACTTAGTAATTGAGTTAATCGGACTTACGGTCTGCACTTGACCGTTTAAGCGAGATAAAAAATTGAGAGAAGGATGACCATGAAAATCGTCAAAAGTATCGTGCAAATCGGCTATCTATATGTAATTTTATTTGTTGGGAATAGTATTGCACGTCTACTTCACTTGCCGATTCCAGGGAGCATAATTGGACTAGTCTTATTGTTTTTACTTTTGCAGTTTCATATTATTAAGCTTGAATGGATTGAGCTAGGTGCAGGTTTATTACTTAGTGAATTATTACTATTTTTCATTCCGTCTGCTATCGGAGTAATCGATTATACTGCATTATTCGGTGTGCAAGGTGTGAAAGCTGTGCTTGTTATTGTATTGAGTGCCATAGTTGTAATGTTTGCAACAGGTTTCACAGCACAATTGCTAGGGCAACGAAAGAAAGGTGATACTGCATGAGCTTTTTAATAGCTATACTAAGTTTACTAGGTACTATTGCAGTTTTTTATACTAGTAAAATGTTTTATAAAAAGTATCAGAAGGAATGGTTAACACCTATACTGATCACACCATTAGTGGCAATTATTATCCTGCTGCTAACGGGAACATCCTATAAATCTTATACTGCAGGGGCCGGTATTTTATCAAATTTATTAGGCCCAGCAACAGTTGCATTCGCGGTACCTATTTATAAAAATTTTAACCTATTAAAGAAACATGCTTTTGAAATTTTTCTAAGTATTGCAGTTGGCTCAGCCGTCGCGATTACATCATCATTTATCTTTGCTGTATTAGTTGGACTAAATAATGAGCTTGTGCATAGCATAGTTCCACGCTCCGTTACTACACCAATAGCGATGGACATTTCCAATATGATTGGTGGCTCTCCTACGCTTACTGCAGTTTTCGTTATGGTAACTGGTATTTTAGGGAGTCTAATAGCACCGTTAGTTATTAAAGCATGTCGTTTCCATCGACCATCTTCTAGGGGTCTATTGTTAGGAATGGGAGCACATGGTACGGGTACATCAAAAGCATTTGAATTTGGTGAGCTAGAAGGTACGTTTGCAAGTCTTGCTATGATTGTAGCTGCATTAATTAGCATTGTATTGTCAACAACATTTTTCCCAGCATTTGAACATCTAGTAGTCAATATCCTGTTGCCTTAAATGGTAGCAGGATTTTTTTATTCTGTTAATGAGTTTCACAATCTTCCTTATGTCAAACTGCCTAAAGAGAAAAATGAGTTTATTAAAATATTTTGAAACTTTTTAAGAAGTGCCCCGTATACATTAGTACTAAGCTTAAGGGAGGATTAGACATGAGTGTGAAAAGGTCACTAATGATGGTGGGACTTGGCATTTTCGGCATTGTTGCACTTATTGCGGTATTTACATCATGGTACACGGTAGATGAATCTGAACAAGCCGTTGTCATAACGTTCGGTCGTGCCGATAATACAGTAACAGAACCAGGTTTACATTTTAAATTACCTTGGCCTGTACAATCGGTTGAGGTGTTATCGAAGGAAACATTTAGTTTACAGTTTGGCTATAAGCAAAATAAAGATGGGGAATTGGAAGCTTATGATGCTGAAACGAAAATGATTACAGGGGATGAGCATATTGTTTTAACAGACCTTGTCGTTCAATGGAAGATTACTGAACCGAAAAAGTATTTATTCAGCTCACAAGATCCAGAAAAAATATTACATAGCGCTACGTCGAGTGCGATCCGATCAATTATTGGGAGCTCAAAAATCGACGCTGCGTTAACAGAGGGAAAAGCGGACATAGAAGCAAAATCACGAGATTTACTCGTTTCTCTTATTGAAAAATACGATATTGGTATTAGTGTTTTAGGGGTAAAACTAAAAGATGTTGAGTTACCGAATGCAGATGTGCGAGCAGCGTTTACAGCTGTTACAGACGCACGTGAAATGAAAAATACAAAAATTAATCAAGCAGAAAAATATAGGAATCAGCGTACTAATGAAGCTGAAGGTGAAAAAGATGCTATTATCTCGAAGGCTCAAGGTGAAAAAACAGCCCGTATTGAGCAGGCCCAAGGGGATGTAGCTGTCTTTAATAAAATGTATGAGCAATATAAGGGTAATAAACAAATTACACGTGAGCGTTTAATTATAGAAACGCTTGAAAATGTTTTACCTAAAGCACAAATTTATATTATGAATGATGATGGCAGTACAATGAAATACTTGCCTCTTCAAGCATTGCAACCTGCGAAACAGGAGACACCTACTGCGCAGGAAACACCAAAAGAGGAGAAAAAAGAAGGGAGCGGTAACTAATGGACCAAAAAAATAAGGATCTTGAAAAATTCCTCAATTTTTTATCAGGTAAATCCAAAAATACTGCTCCAAAAGAAGAGGATACAGTGGATAATGTGGTCAAAATGTCGAAAAAAAGCCCGATGAATCCGAAAAAATATATTTCTCTTGTCGTAACATTAACAGCCGTTTTTGCTATTGCCATAATAGTATTTACTAATGTTTATATCGTTAAAGAATCCGAATACGCAGTTGTTAGACAGTTTGGAGAAGTAGTGAAATTTCAAAGTAATCCTGGCTTAAAAATAAAGGTTCCGTTTATTCAAAGTGTCACGAAGCTACCAAAAAACCAAATGACGTATGAAGTTTCTGAAGAAGAAATTAATACAAAGGATAAAAAACGAATTATTATTGATAATTATGCGGTTTGGCATATAACAGATCCAAAGCAATTAATTTCAAATGCTGGAACGATAGAAAAAGTTGAATCACGTATGGAAGAGTTTATTTATTCAGTTATTCGTTCAGAGCTTGGTCGAATAGAATATAAGGCGATTATTAATGATGAAGATTCTTCGCGTGGAAGTATCAACGATCAGGTAACTGCACGTGTTAATGAGTTACTTTCGAATGATAAGTATGGAATAGAAGTAATAGATGTTCGTATTCGTCGTATCGACTTGCCATCTGTAAATGAGCAATCCGTTTTCACAAATATGATTTCGGACCGTGAATCAATGTCGCAAAAATATTTATCAGAAGGTGATGCTGAGAAACGCCGTATTGAAGCTCAAACAGATAAGGAAGTTCAAGAAATGCTCGCAACAGCGAAAAAAGATGCAGCAATCATTCAAGCGGAAGGCGAAGCAGAAGCGGCTAAGATTTACAATAAATCGTTCTCTCAAGACCCTGAATTCTATTCATTGTACCGTACATTAGAATCCTATAAGAAAACTGTAGGTGAAGATACGGTCATTATTTTGCCAGCCACTTCACCATATGCCAAAATATTATCTGGCTATATAAAGTGAAACTTTAATCAGTGGGGGTTCTCCAACCCCACTGATTATTAGTCTTCACCAATCGGGCATTTACGGGCAGTTAATCTCCCACTTAACTTCTTTGCCTTCGTGAATTTTGAGGTGAAAGTCTTGTACCTGACGCTTCATTTTTGATATAGATAAATTACTGCCCGTTAATGCGGGATAAAATAACACGATTATTCTTGCAGGGATAAGCATATGAAGTCGTCTCAAACTTTAAACTGTACCCTATAAGATAGACACTTTGAAAAAAGTCTATCCTATAGGGTACTTTTATTTATAATGAGAAAAAAGATGTCGGAGCGGAATGAAATGACGAAAAGAGTATTTACTAAAAAAGAGCAAGAACAACTAAACTGTAATCCTAATGTCCAAGCTATTAGTGATAAGGCGATTACTTATACCGAGGAATTTAAACGCCATTTTATTGTAGAAAATGAAAAAGGAAAACTCCCAAGAACGATTTTTGAAGAGGCCGGTTTAGATGTTGAACTGATTGGTTTAAAGCGCATTAGTTCAGCGGGAAAGCGGTGGCGTGCAGCTTATCGTACAACTGGGGTAGCGGGTCTACAAGATACACGGAAAACGAATTCAGGTCGTCCAATAGAACGGGAATTAAGTTTAGAAGAAAAAATTGCACGATTAGAAGCGAAAAATCGATTATTACAAGCGGAGAATGAACTGTTAAAAAAGCTCGATCTACTCGAAAGGCAGATGTTAAAGAAGAAATAAAAATTGCAACAGAACTAAAATTTGAGTTAATCAGTAAAACGATTCAAAAATATAACCTAAAACGTTTAGTAAGCTATCTATGTGAAATCATGGGTGTTTCTCGTTCAGGTTACTATAATTATTTCACAGAAAAATCAGCGCAAAAGCGTGCAGCACATGAGTTAGCGGATGAAGCAGTCAAAGAAATCATTTTAAAAGCGTATCATTTCCGAGGACGTAAGAAAGGTGCACGTCAAATTAAAATGACGTTAGAAAATCAATATGGGATTACGTATAACTTAAAACGTATACGCCGCATTATGAAGAAATTCGAGATTGTATGCCCAATTCGAAAAGCGAATCCGGCACGTAGAATGGCCAAAGCGACAAAAGAACATCGTACATGTCCAAATGAATTACAGCGTAACTTTAAACAAGGTATAGCAGGAAAAGTATTATTAACAGATATCACGTATTTGACGTACGGAAACGGCAAACGTGCTTATTTATCAACGATTAAGGACGCTGAGACAAACGAAATTTTAGCGTATGAAGTATCTGCTTCATTAAGTATAGATATCGCGCTCAATACACTTCGTAAATTGAAACAAAATCACCACCATTTAGCAGAAGATGCATTTATTCATTCAGATCAAGGATTCCATTATACGAATCCAAAATTCCAGAAACTTGTGAAGGATATGGGACTAGGGCAATCGATGTCACGCCGAGGAAACTGTTGGGATAACGACCCTCAAGAATCCTTCTTCGGTCATTTTAAAGATGAAACCAATTTGAAAGCGTGCGAAACATTAGAAGAAGTAAAACGAGAAGTGAAAAGTTATATGACGTATTACAACCATTATCGAGGGCAATGGAACTTGAAAAAGCTGCCGCCTGCAAAATACAGACAGCAGCTTCAAAAAGTTGCCTAGCTTTTTTTCAAAATGTCCTTTACAAAGGGTACACTTCACTTTTTGAGACGGCTTTTTTACATTTTAGTAAGTTTTTTAGCGTTGGAAGGACTTTACACCCTTGGGAATTTAGCAATAGAGAAACGAAGGCTAAAAACATCACATCCTGTGATAACGCCTTTGTGACAAACATCGTGTAGGCCCGAGATCCTGCAGCAAAAATGGCTCATTGGACGCCCGACGGAAGTCAACACCACGTTATGGTGAAAAGGAGTCCTTCAAAGTCTAGTTAGGTATTTTTAATCAATTACTCCGTAAATATTTATCATATGTTGATGGTATGTTATGAAAATGATAGAAATTTATAATTTTGTGTTCCGTTTATGACTATTATCTGATAGAATGATATTGTTCGAGAAATAAAAAATGGGGGTAATAGTTGTGAAGTTGCAAATTAGCAAGTGGCTCCAAAATTTAGGGATTGCCTATAGTATTGCAT